>OCAN01000136.1_pt1 | contig 90339 bp, 85 predicted proteins | sample 1538321 | NCBI WGS metagenome assembly OCAN01 (sample SAMEA2580294, study PRJEB22360) | human gut metagenome | biome: human gut; feature: human-associated habitat; material: faeces | place: Denmark | collected 2008/2010 | reverse complement strand
AAATGCTGATAGATACTGTGTTTTAGCGGATAATCAGATTTTTATTGTGTTTTTTTATAAAAAATACGGGTAAATTGGATGTAATCTACCGTAAAAGCATATTAAAAGCGGTGAAAAGTATTATGGACGTGTATTCGAACCAATTAGTTGATTGGGGATGTGTACACGGAGATTTTACGCCGTGGAATACCTGTATAAATGAAAATATTTTTTTTGTCTTTGATTTTGAGTATTCTCTTAAAAATGCACCTTCTGATTTCGATTATTGGCATTTTGTTTTGCAGACTCTTATATATGAGAAAAAATTATCTTATGATAAGATTGTCAACTACATAAAAAATTTATTTTCCGTAACTGCTTCTAAAGAGGAAAAGATTAGAAATTTGATTTTATATTTACTTTATATAATAAGTTTCTATTTAATGAGAGGAGGTAGTGGAGATTTGGAAATAGCAGGTTTTAGAGCTAGGATCCTTTTAGGAGTAATGGAACTAGAAAAGAGATTAGAAGAGGAGCAATAATTTTATGGAAACGATAGATAATGAAAACTTGGTGGTTGGGGTAATCCTGAATTATAATACAACAGCAGATACAAAAAAATGTATTAACTTTTTACTTCAGCAAAAGTATGAAAACTTTATGATCATTGTTGTAGATAATTTTTCATCCAACAGGACGCAAGTTGAAAACTTAAAAAAGTTCTGTGATGAACAGCAGATTATCTTTCTTCCATCTGATAAAAATGGTGGATTTTCTTACGGCAATAATATTGGAATAAAAAAAGCAATGCAACTGAATGCATCGTGGGTTTTGATTATTAATCCGGATGTGGAGATAAGAGACCCTGGATACATTGACTTTATGGTAAACGAAAGTTGTAAATGGAATAATATAGGGGCGATGGCGTCGAGAGTTTTATTACCAGATGGAGAAAACCAGAACCCTATGAGAGAATTAACAGCATTAGAAGAAATACTTTATCCTATAGAATACATGAAGCAGAAGCTAAAAATAGGGGGAAGTTATAAAACGGAGGAAAGGACAGGCTATTGTGAAAAATTCTCCGGCTGCTGCTTTTTTTTATCCAAATCTTTTATAAAAAAAGGGAATCTGCTTGATGAAAATGTATTTATGTATTGTGAAGAGCCTATTTTAGCTAAAACTTTGCAAAATAAAGGTTATAAAGCACTTTACGTAGATGAAGTAACCGCATATCATCAACATATATCTTCGCAGAAACCTAGTAGTAATGCGGCAAGAATGATTGCGTTTTTGAAAAGCCGTAAATATTATATTAAAAATTATAGTGGCTATAATTCTTTAGAATGTATACTGGCTATATTTATAAGAAATTTACAGCTTATCATTTGGAAGGTGAAAGAAAAATATGGAATACATAAAAAAACCCACTAATGTATATTGGGATTTATTGGTTATTTTACTTTCAGGAACCATTATTTTTAGCCAGACAGTTTTTTTCCTGGTTTCTACCGTTTACCTTCTCATATTGATACAGAAAAATCATTTTAAAATACTATTACCTAAAATAGGAGGATTAAAATTATATATTTTCTTGGTCGTATGGGGAGGTGTTCTCGGTTATTATCTCTATCCTATTAGGAATGTGGCAAGAGATATTTTTTATTTTACATCTACATTATTATGGATTTTGATAGGTGCTAACTTTATAAAAAACAAAAGGGGAGCCTCTCTTTTAAAGACCTTATATGTATACGCATTTATAGTTTCAATTTATTGCTTTTATATGTTTTTGATAAATGGAAATTTTGATTTTAACGGCATACGGCTGAATTTTGTAACGGGTGTGTATGATATTGGGTTTATTTTACCTATTATGATCCTTAATTCATTTTTTAATAGGCATTTTGTGTTTTCAAAAAAATTAGATACATTAATTATTATTATAGTTTCCGCACATGTATTTCTTTCGCTTGGACGTATATCCATATTTGTGCCGTTAGCATCCATACTTTTAGTTGCGTTTTTAGTGCTAATATATAAAAAAAATCGTAAAAGAAGCTTCTTGCAAGTATTTATTTTACTAGTATTATTAATACTTTTGGCCGTAGTTACTGTGACTATTATTCCTAAAGATGTTTTGAATTTTTTTTCAGGGAAAGTCGGAGAATCCCTCAATGAACTGGACAACTCTCAGATTATTGATTCTACGGAAAGTGCGATGAATAATTGGAGAGCTTACGAAATGCAAGCTGCTATAAAGCAATGGATTAGCAGCAATTTTTTTGAAAAAATAATAGGAAGTGGATTAGGAAGAGGAATTCACATCGATTATATCCCATATTCCTGGTCAGAAATGGTTGAAAATAACCAAATTCCACTACTACACAATGGCTACTATACAGTATTAATTAAAATAGGAATATTAGGAGTGCTGGCTCTCTTGACGATATTCCTCAGCTCCTTAAAAAAAGGAATAGCAGGAATCAAAAGAAGAAATAGAGAAATGAACGTATATATCCTATTAATTATTATTTCTTTTGGAGGAATTTTGTACACATATACGATAAGGGGACCTGTGCAAGAAGGAGCATTTCTGATCTGGGGGTTCTTAATGGGGGTTTTGAATACTAATTTTTACAGTCCTTTTAAGGAAGAATTAAGTTATGAAATTGGTAGTGAAAGAGGGGATATAGATGATATTAAAGAAGAAAAAACATCGTTTATGTAAAAAATATTATTTTTCATATCAATAATCTTAGAGAGAAAATAACCTTATTTGAAAATGAGGAGTATTAAATTATGACAATTCTTTCAAAACTGACTTCCAATGGGAATGAAAACACCGTAAATGTGCTAAAAAACATAGCAAATGCCGTAGTAATCAAGGGCGGTGGTATTATTGTCGGTTTACTAACAACGCCTGCCTACATGGATTATTTCAGTAAAAACGAAATATTAGGTATTTGGTTTACGATTTTGTCGGTGGTTACTTGGATGTTAAATTTCGATTTAGGTATAGGTAATGGACTCAGAAACCGTCTGGTAGAGGAATTTGCATGTAGTAATGATCAAAAAATAATCAAATGCTTAATATCTTCTGCATATGGTTTTTTATTAAGCATTTCCGTCTTAGTTGGCACAATCGTGTTGTATTGTACTAATTTCATTGATTGGACAGAATTTTTTGGAATTAATACAAACACTGTTTCTAATGCAGAATTAAATACAGCGATGCGAATTGTGATTTTTAGCATATTTCTACAGTTGGTGCTTCGACTATCGACCTCCATTGAATATGCATTACAAAAGTCTTATATCGCCAATCTTCTTGTACTTGTAACGAATACAATGATTCTAATCTATGTTTTAGGGGCAAATTTCTCAGGATATAACAATAATATCGTTATATTGGCTATTGCATATATGCTTGCGGTAAATATACCGCTTATATGTATAACAATCGTACTGTTTTCTGGAAAAATGAAGTTTGCCGTACCAAGTATAAGGTACTGTAAAATTAAATATGCCAAAGAAACATTAAAGTTAGGAAGTTTGTTTTTGATTATACAATTAGAGACAATGTTACTTAATAATAGTAATGCTATTTTAATTACTAAATTATGTGGAGCAGATAGAGTAGTAGAGTATAATGTATATTTTAAAGTATTTTCCCTGGTTAATACGTTTTATGCACTAATTACAATTCCAATATGGTCCGCTGTAACAAAGGCGATGGCTGGAAAAGATTTTGTCTGGATAAAAAAGGCATTAAGAGGCTTACAATTAGTTGCGGTCTTATTTTCAGTAGGGCAGGTTGCAGTATTTCCCATTATGCAGATAGTTTTTGATGTTTGGTTAGGCAGTAAAACATTTGCAGTCAGCATACCACTTATGTTTTGCTTTGCCTTGGAACAGTTTTTTATGGTATGGTCCAATCTAAATGGTTCTATCGCAAATGGACTTAGTGAATTGAAAATTCAGACAGTTCTTATGAGCATTGGAGTGGTTTTATTATTTGGCGTTAGCGTTTTGCTTACACATATAAGCAGGAATTATTGGATTATACTTGTTTCACATTGTTGTGCATTAGCGCCTTACTGCGTTATACAAAGTCTGTGGATTGAAAAATATCTTAAAATGCATAATAAATCTGAACCATTTTTGTCATGTATGAAATAACAAGAGTTTTGAACAAATTTAAGAGGTGATCCTTATTTCCATTATACAATCCATCCTCACGAACATCCTCAAAGCCATCTATGAGCCGTTTGGTTTTGCACTTCTTCTCGCCGTTTTTTTCATGTTCTTTTACCTGTTTGCAAAAGCAACGAGCTGGACGAAAGCGGTGAAAATCTGGTGGGAAATGTTTCGGAAATCAAGGAGATTCCGTCATCTGTTTTTGTTGTCTTTTTATGTGGCGCTGATGCTGTTCCGGACACTTTTAAATAGAAGTATCTGGAGTAATCCTCTATCGAATATTTTGGGCGGCTGGGGACTTTATGGGGACGATGGCGAGCTGACGACAGAAGCCATTGAAAATATAGCGTTATTTCTCCCGTTTACCGCGCTGTTGTACTGGACCTTTCCGGAAAAATTTGTGAATCACAGAAGTACGGTGCGGATGACCGGAAGGGCTCTGGTGATCAGCTTTATTGTTTCACTTGGAATCGAGAGCCTTCAGCTTCTGTTTTGTCTTGGGACGTTTCAGTTATCCGATCTTTGCTACAACTCGATTGGAGGAACGGTGGGCGGTTTGGTGTATCTGGTGTTTCGAAAAGGATACAAAGTGTGGAGAAAAAAACGGTGCGGGGAGAATGAGTTATGAATACACAGGAACGAGATTTTTTAAAAATAATTTCAGCGGCGCTGACCGGACAGACGGCAGAATTTACGGGATATCGGACAGAGGAAGAATGGAAGTGTCTTTATAAAATCAGTGTCCATCAAAACTTATGGCCCATGATCTATGAACAGATCTATCGTCTGGCTCTTTATACGGTTGTTGCGCCGGATATTCGGAATCAGTGGATGAGTGAGACAGTAGCGGCTGCCGGCCGTCAGATTGTGCAGACTGAGCGTTTCGCCAAGCTTTGCGAAACACTTCAGGAACATGGAATTCGCTATGTGGTTCTGAAAGGGATTTCCTGCAAAATCTGGTATCCCAAGTCAGAGTTGCGGCCTTCTGGAGACGAAGATATATTGATCGATCCTGGAGATTTGCAAAAAGTGGATGAGATTTTGAAAACACTTCATTTTATAAATGAAGAGAGCATCCATGTACCCGACGTGAAAGACGAGCAGGAGATCAGCTACCTTGCACAGGATAATTCCCTGTATGTGGAAGTTCATCTGAATGTCATTGGAAAGGAAAATCAGATGCAACAGCATCTGAATTCACGATTTTATGATAGCTTGGATCAGACGGAGGAAATTATGTTTGAAGGGCATCGATTTTTTGTTTTGGAGCCGACGACACAGATGATCCAGCTCATGTCCCATTTCTACAAGCATTTTTATGGTTCCGGGGTGGGCGTCCGTCAGATGATAGATCTGATTCTGGGGACACAAAAGCTTTCCGGGCGGATAGACTGGAAACAGTTCGAAAAGTTTCTCGAGGAGAGTCATATGAGAAAACTCTTTGCGGCCATTTTGAATGCAGGAACGGATTATCTCCACCTGGATCTTTCCATGGTGCCTAAGGGATTCGTGAATAAAAGTGTGCGTCCGGAAATTTTGATGGAAGATATGTTTACCGGAGGAATTTACGGCTTTGGTGAAAACAATGACCGAAAACTTGCCGGGTTTTCTGCGGTAGCAATAGATTCCGGGGAAAGCAAATGGAAACGGATTCTGTTTCCGTCCCGTATTCGGTTGGGGAGCCGTTATCCGAAGCTTCGTGAGAAGCCGTTTCTCTATCCCTGCTACATCCTTAGAAGATGGTGGGAGCTATTTGGAGAATATGGAACAGGACGTGAGAAAAGGAAGCTTTTGAAAAAGCGGATGACAATCGCCAGGAAGCGAGACAAGGTTTTGAAATATTATCGTTAAATGAGGATGTTATATGGAGCTGTGGCGTAAAGGAACCGGAAAGCTCGGAAAATGTATTTGATTTTCCAAAAAGCGACTGGTAAAAGAATATCATGGAATATGAAAGAGAAACCCATGAAAGAAAGGCTGGTTGTTTATGGAAAGAAAAAGCATTACAAAGAAGTCACTGGAAAATTATGAATCTTTCTTGAGACAGGAAGAGAAGAGTCAGGCCACGGTTGAAAAGTATCTGCGTGAGATCCGGGTACTTTCGGTATTTATGAAGGGCGCAAAAATTTCAAAGCCAAAGATTCTGGAGTACCGGGAACGGCTGATCGAGACATATCAGCCTAAGACGGTCAATACGAAGCTTTCAGCAATTAATTCGTATCTTGAATTCTCCGGGCTTTCCTCCTGCGTGGTGAAGTTACTGAAGATTCAGCGGCAGGCGTTTGTAGATGAGGAAAAAGAGCTGACAGAAGAGGAATACCGCCGTCTGCTTGAGGTGGCAAAAAAAAGACCTAATCTGCGGCTTTATTATGTGATTCTCACGATTTGCGGAACTGGAATCCGGGTAAGTGAATTGAAGTTTATAACGGTCGATGCGCTGAAAAGTGGAAAAGTACAGATCCACTTAAAGGGGAAAGACCGTACTATTTTGCTTCCCCAAAAACTACGGGGAAAACTGAATCAGTATGTGAGTATTCAGTCCATCCGTAAGGGGCCGGTTTTCCAGACAAGAAGCGGAAAACCACTGGACCGCAGTAATATTTGCCACGAGATGAAGCAGATCTGCGAGGAGGCAAAAGTGGACAAGGAAAAGGTCTTTCCACACAATCTGCGCCACCTGTTCGCAAGGTGTTTTTATGCGGTAGAGAAAAATCTGGCTCTTCTGGCAGATATACTCGGGCACTCTTCGATTGAGACGACACGGATTTATGTGGCAGAGGGGGTCAGGACACATGAACGGATTTTGAAAAAGATGAGGCTGATTGTATAAAATACCACAGAATGACGATTCTGTGGTAAATGAGTCGATTTAAAAAAATTCTTTTGTCACGCCTCATTTTAATCTTGCTTTTGAGGGAAGTCAATAGATATTTTTACATACGAAAAAACCCGCTTACAAACCTGAAAAACGGGTATCTCTTTTTGTCCTAATGGTAATAATAATGATCTATTCATTGTCAAATAAGCTATGATCAGAGATAGAAAATACTGATATTCTGCCGTATTTTTACCTGTTACCACAGAATCGTCATTCTGTGGTAAGAAAGAAAAGGGAAATGCAGGTGAGTGGGATGAAAAGTACAGAAAAGAGAGAGAAGATTTTCCGACCAGAAAAGATGGATTTAGGGCACAATGAACTGTTGCTCTGGAAAGATAAAAAAGACGAAACACCGTGTGCAGCACTTCCTTATCGGGAGATGCTGTTTGTCTACCTGGAAAGAAAGACGGAAGTGAAGGGAGTGGTTCAGATTCCGCCGGTGGAGGAAATTACAGGAGAGATGGAAGGAAATTTGGTGATATGGAACAGAACGCATCGGTGCATCCGTCTGGATCTGTCCAGTCAGAAGGAGACGGCCGGAGCGTTGTTCATCCGGCTTGCCGAGCACATCCCTTTTGCGTTTCTGGGGGCGACGCCGTGGATGCAGGTGGAGAATGAGAAGGATTTTCAGGAGATGGTAAGAATGGTGGATCTGTATCAAGAAATCCATGGGGGAACCTGTTTGTAATGTGGAGAAGAAAAAGCCGCCTGCCTTTTGATGTGGAAAGAAAATGACAGAAGCGGCGTTTGGTGGTACAATAGACAGGACAGATTTGCATGATTGATAAAGGAGGATCGGGATGAAGACCATTTATTTTGCAGGCGGTTGCTTTTGGGGGATGGAGGCATTTATAAAAAAGCTTCCGGGTGTAAAGGAGACGGCTGTGGGATATGCAAACGGAACGAAGGCGAATCCGACTTATGAGGAGGTTTGCAGCCATACGACCGGACATGCAGAGACCGTGCGTGTGGTTTATGACCCGTCGCAGATTACCCTGGAAATGCTGTTGAAAGCATTTTTTAAGGTCGTGGATCCGACAGAACTCAACCGTCAGGGAGGAGATGTCGGTGAACAGTACCGAAACGGTATTTATTATACGGATGAGGAAGACCGGAAGACGATCGAGGCTGCGATCAGGGCCGTCCGTGAGAAATATGATCAGCCAGTAGTGACCGAGTGCCGGAAACTGGTATGTTTTTACGATGCAGAGGAGTATCATCAGGATTATCTCGATAAAAATCCGACTGGATATTGCCACATTAATCTACTTGATGCGGAGGAGTTTATTGAGGAGGAGATGGGAGAGAGAACAAGATGTTAATGCATCCAGAGCTTTAAAAGGCCCGGTAAATGGCCTTGTGTGTATGAGAAATCCACTTTCTTAGAGGATAAAGAAAGGCCGTGTCTGCAACTGGCATCTCATTGTTATTGAGTTGCTGTACGCAGATACGGCTTTCCTTATTTCTGGAATTCTTTCCGGAGTATTTCTTTTGGCGGCTCTATCTCATTGGCGATGGTATGTTCCGTCAGTTCTGAGAGTGATTTGAGTTTCTTGTTGATCAGTGGACGCATACAGTTTGGCACATGCTCCTGATGAGCCCGGTGGATAGCCACACATTCCTTGCAGTTGCCGTGATAACGGCAGGCTTTCTGGCAGGGGCAGTGATCTTTCTCCCGATACTCCCGGCGGAATGTGGCGGCGAATTCTTCCTGAAGTCTTAGCCCCTCGGTTCGGTCGCCTTTGTGAAACGCATCCATAGCTTCTTTCTGTATTGGATTCCCTTCGATGATCATCGGTATTCCTCCCTTTGTTTCCCTTTGTACGGCCTTATTCTACCATACTTTTCTCTGATAAAAAAGAAGAAAGAAGCGGGCTTAACGGCTGATCGGTCATCACATAAAGTTCATGGAGCGCACGGGTAATGGCGACATAGAGAAGCTTGGCGTCTTTCGGATGATCCGAATAGCGTGTTTCATCCGGTTCCCAAAGAATTACGCAGTCAAACTCCAGACCTTTTGTCAGGGAGACTGGGAGAACCATGACGCCGTTGTGGAAGCTGGTATCATCTCTGGCCGGGGACATATGAAGTTTCGATTTTAACTTGGCGGCTTCATCTTCTGTACGACAGATGACAGCGATCGTCTCAAATCCTTTTTTTTGAACGGACTGGAGCGTCATTTCCAGATGGTGCAGCAGATCCTGGGAAGAAACGTGAATCACTTCCACCGGTTTTCCGTGGCGGATAACCGGATCGATTTGATAACCGCCTTGGGAAGCTTTTTTCAGGACTTCCCCGGCAAAATTTGAGATCTCGATCGTGTTGCGGTAGCTTTTTTGCAGCAGATAGAAGCTGTCTTTCGGGGAATCGAACATGGCTTCTTTTAGCTGATCCCAGTCATTCATACCGGTTTCATAGCGGATATTCTGGGAGACGTCGCCCATGATGGTAAAATAACAGTCGTTGAGGACTTGCTTAAGTACATAATATACGGTCTCTCCAAAATCCTGAGCCTCATCAATAAAGATCTGACTGAATACTTCCTGATCCTGCTTCTGAAAGATCCTGCGCTGAATCAGGCCAAATGCGGCGGCATCGTACACATCCAGACGGTTCTTAGCGACCCCCTCTCTGGTAATGGAAAAATCCAGCTCCGGATGTCCCTCCTCCAGATCCTGCAAAAACCGGAGGTAGAGTCCGGGAATGGTCCATTTGCGGGCGGAAGAGTCAAAGTGCTTTCGAAAGGCCTGCCGTTTCGCTTTCCGGAAATCGGCTGTCTTTTCCGTGCAGAGAAATTTCAGTCTCGAGAGAATCCGTTCATTGAGATGGCGCTCCATCTGGTAAAGAGAGTCATTAGGATGATAACTCCATGTTTCCGCCATGCTCTTTTGGGAAAGGATCACGCCGAGATCCGGATCGGTGATATCCGAAAGATGCAGTGTATCTTCGATCGTTCTGCTTAAAAACCCGTCCAGCGCACGAATAAACGGCAGGTGGCTTTTGACGCTTGCATCCGGATAATCGGCGACAATCTGGTATTGCTTTTTCCAGGCTTTTCCCATCAGATACGGAAATACAGCGTCCATCCGCATTTCATGGATATGGTGGACGTCCAGTTCCGGCAGACCACTTCGGATATAGTGCAGAAGCATATCACTGCTTCCGATAATACAAAATTCTGATGGCTTATAAACCTCTTCATAATTGTACAGAAGATAAGAGATCCGATGCAAGGCGACCGTTGTCTTTCCACTGCCTGCCACGCCCTGTACAATAATGTTCTTATTCGGCAGATCCCGGATGATGGTATTTTGCTCCTTCTGGATGGTAGCGATGATATCACCGAGAACCGCATCCTTATTCTGGGACAGATATTTGACCAGGAGGTCATCATTGGCGGCAATATCGTCATCGTAATAGCCGTGAAGCTGACCATTGGAAATATCATAGGTACGCTTCTGATGAAGATCAATCTCCACATCATCTGATCCAGGGACCGCATAGCACCCCTTACCAAGCCCGTTTTCATAATAGACATTGGCTACCGGGGCACGCCAGTCTACGATCGCCACGTCGGTCTGATTGCGGGAAATCCCGTTTTTCCCGATATAGCAGCACTCGGAAGTATCATACGTCAGATCGTCGTAGACGATCCGGCCAAAATACGGCTGATCCAGCGCCGCACGGTTTTTTCTGAGGGAATTTTGCAGATGTTCCAAAATGTTCTGACTTGCGATCAACTGGCCGTAAGAATCTCCCTCCCCCTTACGGACAGCCTGAAATAATGCTGTAACCTCTTTTCTCGAAGCCTGTTCACGGGCTTCGTACAGCCGGATGTTTTCCTGAATCAAAGAAAGACAGCTTTCCAGATGCAGGAGTTCTTCTTGATAATCTTGATTCATTTTGATGGCTCCTTTCTTTCCGGCCATCCCAAACACTGTCCTTTCATTATACCAAACCCGAAAAAGAAAGAAAATCAAAAAAATGGGATTTTTCCACTTTTTTTCAGGTATGATAAGTGAAAAGCTTTTCAGAGAAACGGACTTCGGAGGATGAACGTGGAAGAAGAAAGATATATAGAAATCGTAACAACATACAGTCCCATGGTATACCGGGTTGCCTTGCACGACTGTAGGAATCATGCCGATGCGGAAGACATTATGCAGAATGTATTCCTGCGGCTTTACCGGTTCGGGCCACGGTTTGACAGCGAAGAACACCTGCGGCGATGGCTGATTCAGGTGACGGTGCGGGAATCGAGACGGCTTTTTGCCAAGCCGTTCCGGAAACGGGAGGAACTTTTCGAAGAGATAGATCCGAATGTCATGGCGGCAGGGCGGCGGGAGGAAACTTCAGACAGCGGGGCGGACGGGACGATCCTGGCAGATGTATTTTGCCTCCCGAGAAAATACCGTGTAGTGATTTACCTTTATTATTATGAAGAATATTCCGTCCGGGAGATTGCGGACATTCTTGGGAAAAAGGAATCGACTGTCCAGACCGAACTTTGGCGGGCGCGTCAGAAATTGAAACAAAAATGGAAAGGGGAGACAAAACATGAGACAGCAGGGAAGAAGGCAGGAAACAAAACAAGATCCGATGATTGTACAGTATAAAAGAGCCTGTGTCAAGCTTTTGCCGGGACAGCAGGCAGTAAACGAGGTGATACAGATGAAACCAGTCAGACAGGCAAGAAGGCGGCTGATGCATAAAAAGGCAGTTGCTCTTGCGGCGGCATGTATGGGGATCTTTGCCTGCTCTATTGTAGGAACCGCGGCAGCCCGACATTTCCAGGTGGAATTTTTTGTGGACGGCAAGGTCCTGCAGATTGGAGCAACGATGGAACAGGATTCAGACGGCTATGTGATTCATATGGATGAGAAAGAACAGGGGCAGAGGGATATGACACTGGCAGAGCTGCTTGGTATTTCCGTAGTGCATCATGCTGACAAAAATACCGTGGGTCTCGTTCTTGGAGAAGAAGAGCGGGATATTACAGAAGAACTCCGGACACATGGGAGCTATCAGACCGCCTGGGAACAGGACGGAAAGACTTATGTTATCCGGGTGACGGGAGGGGAGACGTCTCCGGCGGTCACTGTGACTGAACAGTAGCAAACGCTTCTTTCGGAGTCATGTGATACTTTTTCTTAAATATCCGGTAAAAATAAGACAGATTATGAAATCCGCTGGAAAAGGCCGCGTCAATGACGGAAACCTGTCCGTTTTGCAGTAGTTTCCAGGCCCTTTCCAGACGGAGCGTATTGATATACTCGGTACAGGTCATCCCTACATGCAGCTTAAAAAAGCGCATGAAATGAGATTCACTGAAACAACAGATACGAGCCAGATCTGCCACCGGGATCATATCTTCCAGATGTGCGTCTATATAATCCAGCACCTGTTTGAGCTTCTTACTCTGATCTCTGGAGGATGGCGCCGGGTTCTTCAGAAGACGGTACGGCCAGATACGGGAAAATAATTCCAGAAATAATGCTTTCATCCGAAGCTCATATCCATCTCCACGGGATATATACTCGTCAGATAACTGCCTCATCATGTCCCTAAGCAGCGGATTTGCCGGGTGATCCGCCTGAAATACATAAGGGAATACAATTTCACGGGAAGCAAACGGGCGCAGATATTTCACACTACAAACATCTGATCCGCCCATTCCAAGAAAGTCCAGATGAAACACAAAGGACTCCGACATCATGTGGTCCCTCGGGAAAAAACCGGACGAATGAAGTATCCTTGGGGGAAGCAAAATCATATCACCTTCTTGTACCGGATAATCGCACAAATCGATATGGTACACACAGGCACCGGAGCGGATCCATGTAAATTCTGCCTCCTCATGCCAGTGTGCCGGTACCAACGGAAAGGACTCCGACAACACCACGTCATATTTCTTAAGTGGAAACAAATGATCCCCATGACTTACCCCCTCACGTTTCATCATAAATGAACGGTCCTGTTGCTCTGTTACTACATACATTCCTCACACCTCCCACATCATCTTTTACAGCCCTCAGCGCTTCACGCCCGAAATATATTCTGACAATCATCGTAAAACAGCAGAAAAGTACAAAATAGTGACATAATAATACAAGAAATAAAAAGAAAATGCAAGTATAATACAGTTGAGACGGGATCGGAATCTTACAGTGAAGATCGATTCAAATTCAGAGGAGGTTTTAAGGTATGGCAAAAAAGTGGTGGCAGGATAAGGTCGTATATCAGATTTATCCGAGAAGTTTTCAGGACAGCAATGGGGATGGAATCGGAGATCTTCCGGGGATCATTTCGAGGCTGGATTATCTGTCGGATTTGGGAATTGACGCAATCTGGCTTTCGCCGGTATACCGTTCCCCGCAGGATGATAATGGATACGACATTTCGGACTATCAGGACATTGATCCGATGTTTGGAAGTCTGGAGGATATGGAACGCCTGATTGCGGAAGCAGATAAGAGAGGAATCAAGATCATCATGGATCTGGTATTGAATCATTCTTCCGATGAGCATCGGTGGTTCCGGGAGGCGAAAAAGAGCAAGGACAATCCGTACCATGATTACTATGTTTGGCGTGACGGAGAGGAAGGGATTCTTCCGAATGAGATGAGAGCATCTTTTGGCGGGACGGCATGGGAATGGGTGCCAGAGCTTGAGCAGTATTATTTTCATCAGTTTTCTGTGAAGCAGCCGGATTTAAACTGGGAAAATCCGAAAGTCAGACAGGAAATTTATGATATGATTTTGTGGTGGATGGACAAAGGAGTGGGAGGATTCCGACTGGATGTGATTGATCAGATCGCGAAAGAGCCGGACAGAGGAATTACAGCGAATGGTCCGAAGCTTCACAAATGGATTCAGGAATTAAGCCGCGAGACATTCCAAAAAGCGGACTTGATTACAGTGGGGGAAACTTGGGGTGCTACTCCGGAGATTGCAAAGCTTTACAGTAATCCGGACGGCAGCGAGTTTTCTATGGTGTTTCAGTTTGAGCATGTGATGCTGGATCAGGAGCCGGGAAAAGAAAAATGGGATCTGAGCCCGTTGCCATTCGTGGAATTGAAGAAAAATTTTGCAAAGTGGCAGAAAGAGTTGTATGGCTGTGGTTGGAACAGTCTGTTTTGGAATAATCACGACCTGCCGCGGATTGTTTCCAGATGGGGCAATGACAAGGAATACCGGAAAGAATCCGCAAAAATGCTGGCGACAGTTTTACATGGGATGCAAGGAACACCATACATCTACCAGGGAGAGGAGCTGGGAATGACGAATGTCAGATTTCCGGATATCACTCATTACCGGGACATTGAAACGCTCCATATGTATGAAGAGAGACTGGAAGCCGGGTACAAAAAAGAGGAGATTCTTCGTTCCGTTTATGCGAAAGGACGGGACAACGCCCGCACGCCGATGCAATGGGATGACAGTAAAAATGGAGGCTTTACCGATGGAACCCCATGGATAGAAGTCAATCCTAATTATTTAGAGATCAACGCAAAAAAAGAAATTTCGGATGCGGATTCTATTTACAACTACTATAAAAAGCTGATAAAATTACGGAAGGAGAACATGGTCTTCACACAAGGGGAGTTTCAGCTCTTACTCGAAGAAGATCCACAGATTTTTGCTTATACACGGACAACGGGCGAGGAGATGATGTGTGTCATTGCAAATTTTACCGATAAACCGGCGCCGTGTAGGCTGCCTGAGACATGGCAAAAGAAAGAGCTGTTGATACATAACTACAACACAGAAAATATAGGCGGAGTTTTACGCCCGTACGAAGCAATGATCTATATTGATAGATAATATGTCCGTATATGAGGGACGTGTTCCGATGCATCGGGACACGTCCCTCCCTATCACGATGAAACAAAAAGGAGAAGCTATGGTGGAGTTGAGTTATTTTGAGATTGATGGCGCGATCGCGGAAACCAGGACTGGTTTTCTAATGTAGTAATGCATATCGGCGGATGTGCGGCAGCGGCAGCATGTGATTCGTGTATTTATTTTGCGAAGCATTTTGGTAATACAGGGTGGTATCCATTTGATGTGGAGCATTTGACGCAGGAGGATTATGTACGATTCAGTCAGATGATGAAGCCATATATCAAGCCCCGGGTTGGCGGTGTGAAAAATCCCGAGTGGTTTGTGGAAGGCTTTTACCGATATCTGAAGGATCACTTTTATCCGGGCAGGCCTGTGCTGAGGATGGAGGTCGTGCGTGGGGAAGCGCCGCAAGATCAGGCATGGGAGGCATTGAAGTCCCGGATTGACCAAGGTCTCCCGATTCCGTTTTTGCTTCTTCGCCATCAGAACCGGGAAGTGTTCGAGGACTATATCTGGCATTGGTTTATGGTGATCGGATATGAGGAATCAAAGGAGGATCTCCTGGTACAGACGGCAACGTATGGAGAAAAGAAAACGTTTTCTTTCGCAGAGCTTTGGAATACCGGCTTTGAGGAACGGGGCGGTATGGTTTTGTACGATCTGGATTTTGAGAATCCGGATTTTTGAGAGAAACCCACACAAGCATAGCTTTAGAATTTCTTGCCTGCCACGCTTTCGTGTGATACAATCGTTTTAGTGAAAATTCGTATATAGAAAAGGAGAAGACAGACATGGCAAATCCAGTTGTTACTTTTGAGATGGAGAATGGGGATATCATCAAGGCGGAATTATACCCGGAGATCGCCCCGAACACAGTCAGAAATTTTGTTTCTCTTGTCAGCAAGGGATTCTATGATGGGCTCATTTTTCACAGAGTGATCCGTGGATTTATGATTCAGGGCGGATGCCCGGACGGGACAGGTATGGGAGGCCCTGGTTATTCGATTAAAGGAGAATTCGCGCAGAATGGCGTAGCCAATGACTTAAAGCACACACCAGGCGTTCTTTCCATGGCCCGCTCCATGCATCCGGATTCCGCAGGCAGTCAGTTTTTCATCATGCATGAGGCGGCTCCGCATCTGGATGGTGCGTATGCGGCATTTGGTAAGGTCATCGAAGGACAGGAATATGTTAATAAGATTGCCGAGACAGCCACAGATTACAGTGACCGTCCTCTGGAAACTCAGAGAATGAAAAAGGTGACGGTCGATACATTTGGAGAAGACTATCCGGCTCCGGAAACTTTATAGAGAGCAGAACAGGCGCCCACAGGCGGGGAGAAGTCTCCCGTCCTGTGGGAATTTATTTTACTATTGAGCCGGAATGTGGTACACTATACGAAATACGGAAAAGTATAAGAAATAAGAGGTTGATTGCAGATGAGTATGGTGAAAACCGACAAGCTTGTATTTGAATATGAAAAACGAGACGAGGAAGGGAATGTCATCGGAACGCAGCGTGCTATCGACGAGGTGGATATACAGATTGAGAAAGGCCGGTTTATCGCGATTCTCGGACATAATGGTTCGGGGAAATCTACGTTTGCCAAGCACATCAATGCACTTCTCGTTCCGGGAGGCGGTACGATGTGGGTCGGAGGACGGGATACGAAGGACGAAGATGAGCTGTGGAATATCCGCCAGAGTGCAGGTATGGTGTTTCAGAATCCGGACAATCAGATCATTGCAACGGTGGTAGAAGAGGATGTCGGGTTCGGCCCGGAGAATCTGGGCGTGCCGACGAAAGAGATCTGGCAGCGGGTGGACGATGCTCTGGAGAAGGTAGGAATGACGGAGTACCGTTACCGCTCTCCGAATAAGCTCTCCGGCGGTCAAAAACAGCGGGTGGCGATTGCGGGAGTAGTTGCCATGCGGCCGGAATGTATTGTGCTGGATGAGCCGACGGCCATGCTGGACCCAAATGGCCGCAAGGAGGTCATTCGGACGGTGCGGGATCTCCAGAAGCAAGAGAAAGTGACGGTTATTTTGATTACCCACTATATGGAAGAAGTCACGGATGCGGACTATATTTATGTGATGGACAAGGGAAAGGTTGTGATGGAGGGAAAGCCGGAGCAGATCTTTTCCAAGGTGGATTTGTTAAAGCATTACCGTCTGGACGTCCCGCAGGCGACAGCGGTGGCGGACGAGCTGATCAGAAAGGGATTTCCGGTTTCAGCCGGAACCCTTACAAGAGAGGCGCTTTGCCGGGAAGTGGTTTCCCTTGCCAGGGAGCGGGGAAGGATTCAGGATCCGCTCGGGAAGGAAGTATACAGAGACGAGGTGAAAAGCCGTCCGGACGGGGATCCGGTTTTGCGTCTGAAGAATCTGAATTATATCTACAATCCGGGGACAGCCTATGAGAAGCGCGCTATGAAAGGCGTGGATCTGGATATTTGGAAGGGCGAATTTATCGGAATTATCGGGCATACCGGTTCCGGAAAATCGACGCTGATCCAGCATCTGGACGGACTCATCCGGGCTACCGGCGGAGAATTGTTTTTCCAGGGAGAAAATATTTACCAGGAAGGATATTCTATGAAGACCCTCCGGCAGCAGGTGGGGTTGGTATTTCAGTATCCGGAGCACCAACTGTTTGAAGCGGATGTTTTGAGCGACGTATGCTTTGGACCGAAGAATCAGGGACTTTCCGATGAGGAGTGCAGGCAGAGAGCAAAAGAGGCGCTTCAGATGGTAGGTTTTCCGGAAACGCTGTACAATGCCTCTCCGTTTGATCTTTCTGGCGGACAAAAACGGCGGGTGGCGATTGCGGGCGTCCTTGCCATGAGACCCAAGGTTTTGGTGCTGGATGAACCGACCGCAGGCTTGGATCCGAAAGGGCGGGACGATATCCTGGATCAGATCGCTCTGCTTCAGAAGACGACCCACATGACGGTCATCCTGGTCTCCCACAGCATGGAGGACGTGGCACGGTATGTAGACCGGATCATCGTTATGAACCGCGGGGAAAAGATTTTTGACGATACACCGAAACGGGTTTTCCGACATTATAAACGGCTGGAAGAAGTGGGACTTGCCGCACCGGAAGTGACATATCTTATGCATGAACTGAGAGCGCAGGGCATCCCGGTCTCCACAGATATCACCCTTGTGGAAGAGGCAGCCGATGAGATAGAAAGGGTATTAAAACAATGATACGAGATATTACCATAGGCCAGTATTATCCGGCACAAAGTCCGATCCATAAACTGGACCCACGTGTAAAGATTGTCAGTACACTGTTGTATTTGATTTCACTATTTTTATTTCGGAGCGTTCCGGGTTACCTGGTTGCCACGATTTTTTTGTTCGGCTGCATCGGGTTGTCCAAAGTTCCGGTCAAGTTTATCCTGAAAGGATTAAAGCCGATTTTTATTCTGCTTTTGATAACGATTTTATTTAATCTGTTTCTGACAACCGGAGGCAGGACACTTCTGCATGTCTGGGTGTTCCGGGTGACAGAAGAAGGTCTGCGGACGGCGGTCTATATGGCGATCCGGCTGATTTACCTGATTATGGGAGCGTCACTTATGACCTTTACGACAACACCGACAGCGCTGACAGACGCCATCGAAAGTCTTTTAAAACCTCTGAACCGGGTTCATGTTCCGGTCCATGAAATTGCTATGATGATGTCTATTGCCCTGCGGTTTATCCCGATTCTTCTGGAGGAGACAGACAAGATTATGAAAGCTCAGATCGCGAGAGGTGCAGATCTGGACAGCGGAAATATAATCCAGAAGGCAAAGGCGATGATCCCGATACTGGTGCCGCTTTTTGTGTCGGCATTCCGGCGGGCAAACGACCTTGCCATGGCTATGGAGTCCCGGTGTTACCGGGGCGGCGAGGGACGCACGAAAATGAAGCCGCTCGTGTACAGTGGGCGGGATATCAGGGCGTATGTGATTGTGATCGTGTACGTCGTGGTGGCGGTGGCAGCGGGCAGATTGCTACCGTTCCATGTTTGGATTTTTTAAAAGAAAGAATCGAAAAAGAATCTTTTGATAATACAGCGTCAAGAGATTCTTTTTTTGTTATAATAAACATGACAGACAGGTGTCATGTTTGTTGTGTTATAGTAAGTGCAAAAGGAGGAACTATGAAAATCGACAGGCTGATCGGAATTTTATCCGTTCTCTTACAAAAAGAAAAGGTGACAGCGCCGGAGCTTGCCAGCCGGTTTGAAGTGTCCAGACGGACGATCAACCGGGATATCGAAGATCTGTGTATGGCAGGAATTCCGGTGGTGACCGAGCAAGGGAGGGACGGTGGTATCTCGATTCTGGAAAATTTCCGCCTGGACCGGACCGTTTTGACCCGCGCGGAGATGCAGGACATTCTGGCGGGGTTGCGGAGTCTGGACAGTGTCAACGGTACGAATCGCTACGGTCAGTTGATGGAAAAGCTATCCACAGGATCCTCTGATTTCCTGACCGGGAACCAGTCGGTGCTGATTGACTTGTCATCCTGGTACAAAACGACATTGGCGCCCAAAATTGAGCAGATCCGATATGCCATTGAAGGTCGGCGGTTACTGATGTTTCGTTATTTTGCGCCGTCCGGGGAAAGCCTCCGCAGAATCGAGCCGTATTATCTGGTATTTCGCTGGTCCAGTTGGTATGTCTGGGGATGGTGTGAAAGTCGGGAAGACTTTCGGATGTTTAAGCTGAACCGGATGGAGGAGCTGTGCGTGTCCGAAGAGATTTTTACGGGACGGAAGGTACCTATGCCGGATTTGAGTAATGAACGGATTTTCCCGGGTGGGATCCAGGTAGAGGCTCTTTTTGAAGCTTCGTGCAAATGGCGGCTGGTGGAAGAGTTCGGCCAGAACTGTTTTGAAGAGCAAGAAGATGGAAGGCTATTGTTTCACGCAGATTATACGAGTGCGGAAAATCTCCTCTCCTGGCTTTTGACGTTCGGTGATCAGGTGGAGCTAAAAAGTCCGAAAGAGCTGCGTGGGGAAATGAAAGAGCGGATTCGCCGGATGGCAAAACGGTATGAAGAAATTTCAGACAGCGATGAGAGGAGGAAAGAACATGAAATATGATTGGATGGATGCTTATGTATTGAAAAAGCGAGGAGTAACAAAAGATTTTCAGCCGGTCTGGAACTGGATTCGTTACCATGTGGGTGGGAAAATGTTTGCGGCCATCTGTCTGGATCAGAAAAAGAATCCTTATTACATTACCCTGAAGCTGATCTTAAAAAGCGTGTGGAACATCTGAAAGGAGTGTACAAAGATGGCATTTGATTATAAGAAGGAGTACAAAGAATTTTATCTTCCGCCTCAAAAGCCGGGGCTTATCATGGTGCCGGAGATGCAGTATGTAGCTGTCCGGGGCAGGGGCAATCCAAACGAGCCGGAGGGAGACTATAAGAAAGCTATGGGGACTTTGTACAGCATTGCATTTACGATCAAAATGAGTTACAAAGGTTCCCACAAAATAGAGGGGTATTTCTCTTATGTAGTGCCTCCCCTGGAAGGGTTATGGCAGCAGGAGGGGATGGAAGGAATCGATTACACAAGAAAGAACGAACTGGAATGGTTTTCCATGATCCGGCTCCCGGAATTTGTCACACCGGACGAGTTCACATGGGCGAAGAGAGAAGTGGAACAAAAGAAAGGGATAGACGTTTCCAAGGCAGAGTATTTTCGCTATGAGGAAGGACTCTGTGTCCAATGTATGCACATCGGAAGCTACGATGAGGAGCCGGAAACAATCCGGAAGATGGAAGAATATGTGAAGGAAGCGGGATATCGGGTAGATTTGTCAGAGGGGAGAAAGCACCATGAAATCTATCTGAGTGATCCGAGGCGAACAGCGCCGGAAAGGCTGAAAACTGTAATCCGGCAGCCGGTATGTAGAAAAGACGGGTAGTTTGTAAGTCAGAATTTGATTTATCACCGAAGAGAAAACGAGCGTTTTCAGAAAAAACTGGAAACGCTCGCGGCGGTTATTCCTCAAGAGGAGTCATATTTTTATTTGTCACAGGAATTCCGTTGACCTCCACACTGTCGCTGAGCTGGATCATCAGATATGGGATCCCGTCGATCAGCCGGGTTTCTACCAGATCGGTCCGGTCGGGATGGACCTTGATCATTACATCCGGAGTCTTGACCTCAAAGGTCCGGGTGTTGGCTACATTGGAGGCAAGCAGTGAGGAGGTCTCCCCCGCGGCGGCCTCAAACTCCCGGTCAAACTGCTCCAGATGCTCTTCTTTTGCCCCACTCCGCTCCAGAAGCTTCTTCACATCTGGTTTCTCCAGACGCAGTGGCTCTGGCTCCTCTTTGTGCTCTTCGATCAGTTCCGTGAGCTGGTCGTGCAGCGTCTTGACCGTGTCAAAATTGCATGCGTCTCCCAATGTATCACTTACCAGATACTGAAATGCAGACTTCTGGTGTCCTGCAGGCATCGGCACATGGCATCCGAGAACATTGTCGATCAGATCATCCTGAAATTCCTTTGCGTTTTTCGAGTAGTACAACAGGCTGTGAATATCAGTAGAACGATCCGTAAACGCCGGGAACAAAAATCCGATATCCGGCATCTCCACGATCCAGTCCCGGATCCGGTCTTCAATATGGTTTGTCTCCGAGTTGTAGCAGAGCCCAGCCTTGGAAAGCTTCACCGGGCAGATACTGCAAAGGAGGAACTCGTACACCTCGTCCGAAGCATCAAACATCTCTTCCCCGTCAGAAGATTTTCCCGGAATGTCGTAATTGGCGTGGATCAGAATAATGTAATAATTTTCCCCATAATTATAAAAGTCAATGATCTTTTGGTAAAATTCATCTAAAAGCGCGTCATCCTGAAGCTTACTGTCCCGAAGCCGCAGAAGGAATTCCTGGGTGCCGCCGGATGCCTCCTGCTCCAGAGGAAATTCCATGTCTATCAGATTCTTCCCGATACTTCCGGAAAGCGTCTTTTTCAACAGATCGAAATATTTAAACATCTCTTCTTCGGGAAGAGAGAGAAACGCATCTTTGGACTTGGTTTTCACAGTCTTTTCTGCGTCTACATAGCAGCCGCAGATCCGGGTAATCGCACAGTTGGCAGGAGAAAACTGCCTCTTGATTTCAGCTAATTCTTTCTTGTTCATCTTTATTCACCTCGCAGATTATCTTATCACGGATCCGGAAAATGTACAAGAAATAAGGAAGAAACCATGTCTTCTTTTCCGGGGGTATGGTAAAATGAAAAGAACAAAAAAGTCAAGCAAGGAGACGGAACATTGAGACGAATCAAACTGACGGTTGCCTACGACGGCACCAACTACTGTGGCTGGCAGATCCAGCCCAATGGCATCACCATTGAAGAGGTACTGAATCAGAAACTAAGCAAGCTTACCGGAGAGGAGATCCACGTCATCGGGGCAAGCCGGACGGACTCCGGAGTTCATGCACTGGGAAACATAGCAGTTTTTGATACAAATAGCACAATTCCGCCGGGGCGTTTCGCATGTGCAGTCAATCAGAAGCTTCCGGAAGACATTGTCGTGATCCACTCCGAAGAAGTACCACAGGGATGGCATCCGAGATACCAGGACTGCACGAAGTATTATGAATACCACATTTTAAACAGTCCGATACCAAATCCCCTTTGCCGACTGACCACAAGCCACGTCTCCTTCCCACTGGATGAAGAGAAGATGCAGGCAGCCGCAAATTATCTGACCGGCACCCATGACTTCAAGAGCTTTTGCAACATCCGGACAAACACAGACGACACGATCCGCACGATTTACAGCCTTGACGTCATTCGGGACGGAGAGGAAATCAAGATCCGCGTCAGTGGAAACGGCTTCCTATACAACATGGTACGTATCATCGCCGGTACACTCATCCGGGTTGGCCGTGGCTTCTATCAGCCGGAACAGATCAAAGAGATCCTCGACGCAAAAGAACGTACCGAGGCCGGAGTGACAGCACCACCTCAAGGACTCACGCTGGTTGGTATCGAATATTCGGGTCATGTAGAAAGGGGACAAAACATTTTGCGTCGGAATACGTCCCCGGAAAGGGAAAAGAATGGAAAGAATCTATTTTGATAATGGGAGTACGGCGTTTCCAAAAGCACCTGGAGTGGGGGACGCTATGGCTCATCTGTTACATGAGGGTGCTTTTAATATCAATCGTGGTGGCTACGAGGGGGCATACGAGGTGGCAGAACGTGTACTGGACACCAGAGATCTGCTTGCAAAATTATTTCATGCGAAAAGTTCCAGACAGGTGATTTTTACACCGGGCGTGACATGGTCGTTAAATATGTTATTGCAAGGACTTCTTTGCCCCGGAGATCATGTAGTAGTCTCCGGACTGGAGCACAACGGAGTGATGCGTCCCCTTTTTCATCTTTGTGAAACAGGTGGGATTTCCTACGCTGTTGCAAGGACGTCTGTGACGGGCGAGGTGACGGCAAAGGCCGTGGAGGAGCAGATCCGCCCGTCCACCAAGCTGGTGCTGGTGCTTCATGCGTCCAATGTGTGCGGGACCATTCTTCCGATTGAAGAGATCGGTGCGGTGTGCCGGAAACATGGCGTCTTTTTTGCGGTGGATACCGCCCAGAGCGCGGGGACGATTCCGATCGATATGCAGACGTGCGGGATTGATTTTCTTGCATTCACCGGTCACAAGGGTCTGAAAGGGCCGCAGGGGATCGGGGGATTCCTGATTTCGCCCAAGCTGAATGCCAGTGTCCGTCCGGTGATCATGGGCGGTACCGGGAGTTATTCGGATCTGCTTTCTCAGCCGGAAGAGCTGCCGGACAAGTACGAGAGCGGCACGATCAATCTTCCAGGCATTATCGGACTTCATACGGCTCTTTCCTATCTGGAAGAGACAGGCATCGACGCCATCCGACAAAAGAAGGATGCGCTCACACGCCAGTTTCTTGCGGGGGTGGATGGACTGGACGGCGTTCGGATTATCGGGGAGCGGACAATGGAAAACCGGACGGCGGTCGTATCTGTGGATTTTCCGGACCAGGACAATGCGCTGGCAGCATTTCGATTAGAGCAGGAGTTTGGGATTATGACACGGGTGGGACTGCATTGTGCGCCGTTGGCGCACCAGAGTCTTGGGACATTCCCAAAAGGCACCGTGCGGTTTTCCTTTAGTGAAGTGAATACAGAAGCAGAAATCGAAATTGGGATAGCGGCGGTAAAGGAAATCGCAAAAAAGGATTGTTGAATAGATCGTATCTATAAATGAGCGCGTATATGCGAAAAAACGATGATGGAATCTGCTCGTCAAAATGGAAGAGCCTCAGGAAATATGTTACCCTTATAAATAAGGAAAATGATGAAAGACAGGGCCAGGATATCAGGCAGCCGTGTCTTTCTTTCGTGACAAAGGAGGAAAAAAGAAATGGCAGATTATCACAAAATGTGGGAAGAGCTTGGGATGGATGTAGAGACACATGACCAGCTCTGTGAAGTGCTTCCGCAGGCGTTTGGCGATGTATACCTTTCTCAGGAGAACAGACCGGAGGGCATGGATTACTATAATTTTGTTGTAGCGGAAATTCATGGAGTCCGTCCGGCAGAGTTGATAGAGCATCAAAAAAAAGGCGGAAAGGTTTTTGGAACTTTCTGTGTGTATGTTCCGGATGAAGTTGTATTTGCGGCGGATGCTATCGCAACGGGACTTTGCGGCGGTTCTCAATTCTGGGTTCCAGGTGGTGAGAAAGTACTTCCAACCAATACCTGCCCGTTGATCAAGGCGTCTGTTGGGGCGAGACTTGACCGGACCTGTCCGTTTTTCCGGATTGCGGATATGTATGTCGGAGAGACAACCTGTGACGGTAAGAAGAAAGCATGGGAGATCCTGGCGGAGGATGTGCCGGTTCATGTCATGGATCTTCCACAGATGAAGCGGAAAAAGGACGTCAAAGCATGGGCGGATGAGATCCGTACTTTCCGGAAAGTTGTGGAAGAGATGACAGGAAATCAGGTGACTGCTGAGTCCCTGCACAGTGCGATTGTCCTCATCAACAACAAGAGACGCGCTCTTTCCAGACTTTATGATTTAAGAAAGAATGAAAAGCTTCCGATCAGTGGAAAGGACGTGCTTCTGATTTCTCAGATCGCATTTTATGATGATCCTGCACGATTTACTGAGATGACGAATAAGCTCTGCGATGAGCTTGAGCAGAGAGTGAAAGACGGGGTCAGCGTTTTCCCGGCGGGAACAAAGAGAATTATGCTGACCGGTACGCCGCTTGCCATTCCGAACTGGAAACTACATAACCTGGTGGAGACCAGCGGCGGTGCGGTAGTCTGCGAAGAAATGTGTACCGGAACGAGATATTTCGAGCGTCTTGTAGACGAGGCGGAGGGAACCGTGGACGAGCAGATCGATCACCTGGCTGAACGCTACATGGGAATCAACTGTGCATGTTTTACGCCGAATTCTGCCCGGATTGACGACATTCTCAGATTGGCAAAGGAATATAAGGTGGACGGAGTGATCGACGTCAATCTGAAGTTCTGCAGCCTTTACGATACAGAGGGATACCATGTAGAGCGGGCGCTGAAAGAGGCCGGGATTCCGGTGCTCGGCATTGAGACGGACTACACGGACAGTGACGCACAGCAGCTTCGGACTAGAATCAGTGCGTTTATTGAGATGTTAAACAGTTAAGGGAAGTTGGTGGCGGCATGATTTCGTATTATGTGCTTTTCCCGAACCACGACAATGGGATGCGGCTTTATCGGGAAATGAAAGAACGCAGGCTTCCATGCACAATTGCCCCGACGCCGCGTGAGGCAAGCAAATGCTGCGGTATTTCCCTTCTGGTACAGAAGGAAGATCTGGAGGCGGTCCGCATGATTGTAGCGGCAAAACAGATCGAGATTCTCCGGATTGCGGAAATCAGAAGAGATATAAATCCGAACCGTGATCGGTATTGTTAAATAATAGGAGGATTCGGCTACAGAGTTTCGGTTCGCGGATAGATGATTCGTTATAAAATAAGGTGGGGACGCACACATTGCGTCCCCAAATCATGGCGGAGGAAAGGAACATGAATTACGTAGGAATTGATATTGGATCTACGGCATCCAAGGTGGTTGTAAGAGGAGATGCCAATGCACATTTTGTCCTGCCGACGGGATGGAGCAGTAAAGAGACAACGAAGAAAATCAGGGAACAGTTAAAACAACTGGGGGCAGACGTGGAGCAGGATGACACAAGAGTCGTGGCCACCGGATACGGCCGTGTAGCCGTAGATTTTGCGGATTATGTCATCACGGAAATCACCTGTCACGCAAGAGGCGGCCGGGAGCTGGCAAAGGGTGACTGTGCGGTGATCGACGTGGGAGGACAGGATACAAAAGTGATCCTCGTGGAACGGGGTATGGTTGTGGACTTCCTGATGAATGATAAATGTTCCGCCGGAACCGGGAAATTCCTGGAGATTATGGCAAACCGTCTGGGCGTTACCATCGACGAACTCTTTGAGATGGCGGCTGCAGGAACGGTGCTTCCGATTAGCTCTCTTTGTACGGTCTTTGCAGAGTCTGAAGTGATTAACTATATCGGAGAAGGACAGAAGAGAGAAAATATTGCGGCGGGCGTTGTGGATTCTGTCGCTGCCAAGGTAGCGCAGCTCGCACAGAGAAAAGAGCTCCCGGATCACATTATTCTGACCGGAGGACTCAGCCACAGCGACTATTTCACCCAAATACTCAGTAAGAAAATCGGAAAACACGTGGAAATGACTGAGAATGGACGTTACGCAGGAGCACTCGGCGCATCTTTCCTCGCAGAAGAAAAAAAGAAAAGATAATAATCGCGCACTTGACGGATTCCCGCCCAAACAGGTATGATAACAGAAGAAGATTGGGAGGGAATGACATGAAAATATCAACGAAAGGCAGATATGCGCTCAGGCTGATGCTGGATCTGGCTCTGCATGACCAGGGAAGACCGGTTCGCTTAAAGGATGTGGCCGCGCGCCAGGAGATTTCCGTTAAATATCTGGAAAGCATCGCCTCCATTCTTGCCAAAGCAGGCTATGTCCGAAGTCTGCGGGGAGCACAGGGCGGCTATCTTCTGAAATATCGCGCAGACCAGTATAAGGTAGGCGACATTCTGAGACTGACAGAAGGGAGTATGGTTCCGGTGGACTGCCTGGAGACAGAGGAAAATCATTGTCCACGGTCCGGATCGTGTACCACACTCAGGCTGTGGAAGGAGCTTGATACTGCGGTTAGAAGTGTGATTGACCATTATACACTCGCTGATCTCGTTATATGGGAAAAGCAAAAAGGAAACGAATACATTATCTAAACGAGGATTCCATGAGAAACCGGGATCTATAAAGCCCGGATTCTCATGGAATCCTTTTTGCATTTTACGCAAGGAAATATTCGCTTATCGCTAAATAGTAATATCAAGAAATCCCTTGACAAAGCGCTTTGTTTTTCATATAATTCCTATAAAGAAAATAGGAAATGAGTGAATTAAGGTCATATATCGGTACATGGCCCGATAAAAAAGGAGGATTTTGTATGAGAATTTTTGACAGTGTATTGGAGCTGGTTGGTAATACGCCGCTTCTTGAGGCGGGGAATCTGGAGAGGGGATTTGGCCTGGAAGTGCGGATTTTGTTGAAACTTGAGTATCTCAATCCGGCAGGGAGTGTGAAAGACCGGATTGCGAAAGCGATGATTCTGGATGCCAGGGAGCGTGGTCTTTTACAGGAAGGGGCGGTATTGATTGAGCCCACTTCGGGCAATACAGGTATTGGGCTTGCTTCGATGGCGGCGGCGCTTGGATACCGGCTGATCCTGACGATGCCGGAGACGATGAGTGTGGAGCGCAGAAATATTCTGAAGGCGTATGGAGCAGAGATCGTTCTGACTGATGGAGCGCTTGGGATGACCGGGGCCATTGATAAGGCAAAGGAGCTGGCTCGGGAGATTCCAAATAGTTTTATTCCCGGTCAGTTTGAAAATCCGGTCAATCCGAGGACTCATCTTGAGACTACAGGACCGGAGATCTGGAGGGATACAGACGGAATGATAGATCTGTTTGTAGCGGGCGTCGGTACAGGCGGGACGATTACCGGAGTGGGCCGCTTCCTGAAAGAGAAGAACCCGAAGATTCAGGTTGTGGCGGTAGAACCGTCGGATTCTCCGGTGCTTTCCGGAGGGAAGGCAGGTCCACATAAGCTTCAGGGAATTGGTGCGGGATTTGTGCCGGAGGTGCTGGATACGGAATGCTACGATGAGATCCTGACGATTGGATCCGAGGAGGCTTACTCCAGTGCAAAAGAGCTTGCGAAAAAAGAAGGAATTTTGGTAGGAATTTCTGCTGGGGCGGCCCTTGCGGCAGCAGTAAAGCTTGCAAAAAGACCGGAAAATAGAGGAAAGACCATGGTTGTCTTTTTACCGGATTCGGGTGACCGTTATTATTCAACACCGTTATTTACTGAGTAAATAAACACTGCATGGAAAGTAGTGACGGCCCTGATAATGGAAGTTGATGATGGAAATAAAATTATGAAACCCAAGCAGCACAAGGTATGACAGGAAAGGAAAACAGAGTATGGAAAAAACACAGACACGAGACGAGAGAAACTTAAGATTTGAAACATTACAGCTTCATGTGGGACAGGAGCAGGCAGACCCGGCAACAGACGCACGGGCGGTTCCGATTTACCAGACGTCCTCGTATGTATTTCACGACTGCCAGGACGCACAAGACAGGTTCGGTCTTAAGGCAGCAGGCAACATTTACGGGCGTCTGACAAACCCGACCCAGGCTGTCTTTGAGCAGAGGATCGCGGCTCTGGAGAAAGGAACGGCAGCTTTGGCGGTAGCCTCCGGCGCAGCGGCGATCTGTTATACGTTCCAGGGACTTGCCGGCCAGGGAGACCACATTGTGGCGGCAAACAATATTTACGGCGGGACCTACAATCTGTTGGCTCACACTCTGCCGGAATATGGGATTACGACGACCTTTATTGATCCTGCCAGACCGGGGGCTTACGAGGAGGCAATTCAGGAAAATACGAAGGCAGTATTTATTGAGACACTTGGAAATCCCAATTCCGATATCACTGATATTGAGGCGGCGGCCAGGTCAGCTCACGCCCATGGGATTCCGCTTGTCATTGACAATACTTTTGCAACTCCGTATCTGATCCGGCCGATTGAGCACGGAGCGGACATTGTTGTCCACTCGGCGACAAAATTTATCGGGGGACATGGGACAACCATGGGCGGCATTATTGTGGAAGGCGGCTCCTTTGACTGGGCGGCATCCGGCAGATTCCCGTCCCTTACCGAGCCTAACGCAAGCTACCATGGCGTCGTATTTTCAGAGGCGGCGCCGGGAGCGGCATTTGTGACAAAATTAAGAGCTATTACGCTTCGGGATATGGGAGCAACGCTCTCCCCGTTTCATGCCTTTTTGCTTTTGCAGGGACTGGAGACCCTTTCCCTCCGGGTGGAGCGCCATGTAGAAAATGCGCTGAAGGTGGTGCATTACCTTCATAATCATCCGCAGGTAGCCTGCGTACATCATCCTTCGATATCCGAGGACGCAGAGCAAAAGCGTCTCTATGATTCCTACTTTCCGAAAGGAGGGGCTTCCATCTTTACGTTTGAGATTCAAGGCGGAGCCGAGGAGGCGAAAACGTTTATTGATTCGCTGGAGATCTTTTCCCTCCTGGCCAATGTGGCGGATGTAAAATCCCTGGCGATTCATCCGGCCTCAACGACCCATGCCCAACTTACTCAAAAAGAGCAGGAGGAGCAGGGCATCCGTCCAAATACGATTCGGCTTTCCATTGGAACCGAGCACATTGATGATATCCTGGAAGACCTGGATACTGCTTTTCGCCGCGTTGCACAGCAAGTAAAAAGCAATGTATAAAACAGCACATATACAGAACCGGAAGTTTTTGGCCTGTCTCTGGCCGGAGATTTCCGGTTTTTTGTGTTACAGAAAAAAGGGTTGTCTTAATTGTGTCCGAAAGCCACTTCAAGCAGTAAACGCTTTGTGTAATAATGGAAAAGACAGAACCAGGAAGTGCTGTGTTTTGCCGGACACGATCACCCATCAGCCGGAAAAGACCTGAAAGCTCAGTGACAGAATGAAAAAGTACCGGGATAATGGAAACCAGAGCAGATAACAGCACGCAATACAGGGAAGGAGGGCAGATATTAGGTCAGTCCTGAGCGAGCAAAAGCCGATTCAGACAGGAGAGAAATACGATCGGAACTATCGCAAAAGAGAAAGGAAAAGGACATGGCAAGAAAAGGAGAAAATATTTACAGAAGGAAAGACGGACGCTGGGAAGGCAGATACATTGCGGACAGAGCCAAGGACGGCAGGGCCAGATACCGCTCGGTATACGCAAAATCTTACTCCCAAGTCAAACAGAAATTGCAGGAAGCAAAAGAAATGGTACAAAAAGAACACAGAATCCAGAATCTGCCTGAGGCGGAAAAACCATTTTCCGAATTCCTCTACAGGTGGCTCGATTACATACGACCGCGAATTAAAGAATCTTCCTATGTTAAATATGTCAATCTAATTGAACTGCATATCGATCAGGAGATCGGGGCAGTGCCACTAGGAAGGCTGAATACAGAGATGATTGACGAGTTTATCAACACAATGTTGACGGGAAAAGAGGGAATGGAACCTCTGGCTGCCAAAACCGTGACTGATATTCTGGGCGTCGTCCGAAACGTGATCCGCTACATCAATACCCGCTATCAAAGACTGGACTGCGACCTTTCCCAAATCACGATTAAAAAGGAAGAATCCCGGATGCGGATTTTAAGCCGGGAAGAAGAGGAGCAGCTTATCCGTTATCTGATGGAATATCCCTCCCCGATGAACTGCGGCATTTTTCTCACTCTCTTTACAGGACTTCGTATCGGAGAACTCTGTGCCCTGACCTGGGGGGATATCCATCTCCGGGAAAAAGAAGTCTATATCCAGAAAACTATGCAGCGGATTCAAAACAAACAGCCGACAAGTACAAGACCATCCCAAAAGCGGATGCAGGATCAGGAAAAAGAAAAACGGACCCGGATTATTATCACTCCGCCAAAAAGCAGGAAATCTATCCGCCACATTCCTATTCCAGACGGCGTCGCCCAGATTCTGGAGGGGTATCAGCGCTATGGAAATGAATATTTGTTGACGGGAAAAACAAACAGCTTTGTGGAACCCCGAACCTTACAGTACCATTTCAAAAAGATTTTACAGAAATCGCGTATTCAGGAGGCAAATTATCATGCTCTGCGTCATACATTTGCGACCAGGTGCATTGAACTGGGGTTTGACATCAAAAGCCTCAGCGAGATCCTGGGGCACGCAAGCGTTAATATCACCCTGAACCGGTACGTCCACCCATCCATGGAAATGAAACGGGATAACATGGAAAAGCTCTCCGAGCTGATCGCCGGATAATGGTCGCTTGGCATTTGATAAAGGAGATAACAGGAAACAAACAGTGAATGGAAAGAAAATCGCAGAGTGTAATACTCTCGGAAATAGGAAAACCAGGAAAGAAATGATCGGGATACAGGCTTGTTTTTTGAGGAACTCAGAGATGACAAGAATCCTGACGCAGATAAGATTCAGAAAAGACAGGTCAGACCAATCTCGATAAGAAGTAGCAGAAACGATGTTGATCGACATAAATCGACCAAAGATCTGACGTAAAATACCGGGCTTTCAAGGGTAAAACGGGGATCTTATTTCGGAAATTTCGAAAAACTTTGTCCACAATTCTGTCCTCATCCCGAAATCCCGGCTTTTACAATATGTTCCACCATAATAGAATTGCATTTTTGTTTTGTTGTGTTATAATTAGGGAGGTGAAAACTGACAGTTGGTTTTCACTGTTTCTGATACAAAAATAACGGGATCGCAGAGTATTACACTCTGCGAAATTGCAGTAGGTGGTGGACGTTATCTGGTACGCAGTAAGATGTAAAGCAGGAATGGAACAACAGACAGCAGAAGAATGGAATCAAAGACATGACGGGAAGGCCTGCAGGGCCTTTATCATTACCTATGAGAAGATGAAACGATATGAAGGAAGCTGGCATCTGATCTGCGAGCCTCTTCTGTCAGGATATTTCTTTCTGAAAACAGAAGAGTCGAAAGTACTGGAGGAGGCGCAGGATTCCATCCCGATTGATTCTGGTGAAGAACGGTTTCTGAAGGAGTTGGGTGGAAGAGACCATCACGTACCCATGTCACGGGGATATATCAGAGAAGGGAAAACCTGCGTGACCGAAGGGCCGCTTTGTGGGCATGAAAGTCAGATCCAAAAAATCGACAGACATAAACGTCTGGCGCATCTGGACTGCCGGATGGATCAGTATCAGAGAAAAGGACTCTGGGCTGGCCTTGAAATTGTATCAAAGAGCTAAAATAGTATTTCCAAACAGGAAGTGCGGACAGGACAAGAAGTTCCAGAAACATCTGTGGTAAGAAGCCATGGCTGTGGAAGAGAACGGACAAAGAGAAAATTTGAAGTCTGGGGTGAAAGACTTAAAAAATCTTTCACTGTAGATATGGCGAAGCTATGTCAAATTTGGACATACTTCCCAGGAGAGGAGAAGTCATGTGGTATGTCATACAGACGACGACTGGAAGAGAAGAAGAACTAACAGACGTACTAAAATCCATGCTGCCACAGACGATATGCGAAAAAAGCTTTTTCATCCGGCGGGAGACCTGCTGGAGGCTAAAAGGAAAACATAAGATTCAACAGGAAGTGCTGTTTCCGGGATATGTGTTCGTGCAGACACAGGCTCCGGAAACTTTATTTTATCAACTAAAAAAAGTACCGAAGCTTTCCAAACTTTTAAGTGATGGAGAAGAAGAATTTCTTCCGGTTCGTGAAGATGAACAGGAATTTCTGGAAAGCCTGATCACAGTCGAGGAGAAAGACGGAAAAGAAGTTTATCTTGTCAAACGATCAGAAATCCAAGTCGATGAAGAAGGAAATATCGTCTGGGCCGGAACGCCGCTCTCCCGTTATATCGGCAATGTGGTGAGAAAGAGGATACGGAAGAGGTACGTAGTCATAGAAAAAGAGCTGTTTGGGAAAAAGCGAACCGTTCTTCTGAGTGTTCGGCTAAAAGGGGAAGAATAAGGGGAAACGTAGAAAGGTACGAGGTTATTATATTATAGAATAAAAAAGATTGAATAAAAGATAGAAAACAAAGCAGGGATTTCCAAATGAGGAGGTCCTTATTTTTGTGCAAAAAAGTAAGGAGTGAGGGAAGGAAGATGGAGAATCTTCTGATTTTAGGAGCAGGAGGACATGGACATGTAGTTGCAGAGACGGCACGAGCCATGACCGATGCAGAAGGTAAACCTATATACGATAAAATCAGATTTCTGGATGATCTGAAACCAGAAGCGATTGGCAAATTAAGCGAAATGCCATTATTTAAAAAAGAATATCAGGAAGTATTTCCGGCAGTTGGAAGCTATGAGCAAAGATTGGAAATGTATACGAAAGCAAAACGTTTTGGCTTTACAGTTCCAGTGTTGATTCATCCAGAAGCATATGTCAGTCCGTCGGCAACGATTGGTGAGGGGACAGTGATCCTGCCAAAAGCCGTTGTACATACAGGAGCAAACATCGGGAAAGCATGTATTCTTTCGATTGGAAGCTTGACTGATCATGATTGTGTGCTGGAAGACGGCGTCCATCTGGACTGCGGAGCAATTATCAAAGGAAGCAGAATTCCAGAGGGAGAGAGGATTCCCTGTGGAGTGGTGATAGAAAAACAAAAGAGAAGGTAATGAGAAAGGAAAAATCAAGGAAAAAAAGAGTCTTTGAGCTGGGAGTAAAATTATGAGGAAAAAAAGCTACTTGAAGAAAAAACAATATCTGGATATCTATTTATGTTTGATGGCGCTGGTGTTCCTATCGCCATTCTTTCTTGCGCTAATGATCGCAATTAAATTGGATTCACCAGGCCCGGTCTTTTTTAAACAGAAGCGCATAGGAATTCACAAAAAACATTTTTTTATTATCAAGTTCCGAACTATGCGTACAGATACGCCAAAAGATATGCCGACCCATCTTTTAAAAGAACCGGATCAGTATATTACAAAAGTTGGGAAGTTTCTGAGAAGAACATCCCTGGATGAGCTACCGCAGATCATTAATATCCTGAAAGGAGATAGCGGTATAATAGGGACAACCAAGAAAAACCTTGATTTTACAAGGGCTTCGCTGGCTTAGTCGAATCTCGTTATGATGTTTTTTCTGTTGTTCGGTCGGTTGAGTAGCGAAATCTGGCATAAGTGAATGGTTTCTTGGATGCTTATTTTGACCCAGACTATAAGCGGAAAAAATACGATAAGGAGGTTTGACCTAGCCTGCGGATGCTCTTTGAACAGAACATTCACAGGCTAGTTGTCGTGTTAGAAACTCCAGATTTTTTGGGGGGGGGGGTATACAGCATGAAAAAGATAGATGGAAAAGAAAATGAAAATAATACAAAAAGAGTTACTTTCAGTATCCAATGAAATGAAGATTTAAGTTTTTACAAAATAAAATATGGGAGAAGAAATAATAATCCCAATGAATGGAGAAGTACAAATGAAAGATAAGAAATATAAAAAGCGCAATATTCGATGGATGCTGGTCTTGTATGATTTGCTGGTGTATGAACTATCAGCAATTTTATTGTTAGGGCTTTATGGAGGAAATGATAAACTTTCCACACCTGGTATATTTCAACAAATGTTACTGGCTTTGTTGTGTGTATTTGCGACTAGATTAATTGGAAATGTCTATGGACAAATTTGGCGATATGGTGGCATGGGACAGCCAGTAAAAATTATGGATCTGGCAGAGAATATGATTCGCTTATCAGGAGTGCAGGGAATAGAAATTGTTGAAACTGGTTTAAGACCAGGGGAAAAGTTATATGAGGAATTATTGGTTAAGACCGAGGAACTGGATAAAACGAGTAATAGCATGATTTTTATTGAACGTGATTGCGCTTTGAGTTCAGAAGAAATTAACAATCGATTAAATATGCTTAGAGAAGTATGTGAAACTGGAGATGATTCACAGGCACGAGAAGTATTAAGAAAGGCTGTGCCTACGTTCAGAAGACCAGAAGAAGTTAATCAAGCGGCAGAGTTTGCTGTACATCAAAATAAGCATGAGAGTAACAATGAAAAAGCAGTAGCTGTATAAAACAGCAAGTAACAACATTGTGACTTGTAGAAGATATAGGAGGTAAGTGTTATGCATTGTGACACAAAAACAATTTTAGACAAAGTTAAGTCTTCTGTTATTTTAGTAACGGATGATTGTGAAGTTGAATATGAAAATATTGGAGGAATTCCTGCTGAGGCATTGAGTGATGACGTGATTGTTGTTGGTATTGAAGCTAGAGATAACAAAGTTATTCTTCGCTTAAAAAAGAGTGGAATAGAAAAAAATGATTTAGATGTAGATTGGGTAAAAGAAGACATGGAAAGAACTGGCATGGAACCAAGTTTTTTCTAAAATAGTTGTCAGATAAAAGGGAGGAAAGATTATTATGAAGATTCCATTTTCACCACCAGACATAACAGAAGAAGAAATTGAACAGGTTTCAGAAGCACTGAGATCAGGCTGGATTACAACTGGGCCTAAGACAAAGGAACTTGAACGTGAAGTGGCAGATTTGTGCGGAACAAATCGTGCTGTTTGCCTTAATTCACAGACTGCCTGTGCAGAAATGACCTTACGTTTATTAGGAATTTCGGAGGAAGACGAAGTTATTACCTGCGCATATACATATACGGCAAGTGCCTCTGTTGTATGCCATGTTGGGGCAAAACTTATTTTAATTGATACGCAGAAAGACTCATTGGAAATGGATTATGAGCAGTTAGAAAATGCAATTACTGAAAAAACAAAAGTAATCATTCCAGTAGATTTAGGTGGAGTCCCTTGTGATTATGATAGGATCTTTGACATTGTGGAACGTAAGAAAAATTTATTCCATCCTACTAATAAATTACAGGAAAGTATCGGCAGAGTAATTGTTATGGCAGATGCAGCACATGCGTTTGGCGCAACATGGAAAGAGAAACCGATTGGAAGTATTGCGGATTTTTCAAATTTTAGTTTTCATGCTGTAAAGAATTTTACAACGGCTGAAGGCGGTGCAGTGACATGGAAAGATATTGAAGGTATTGATAATGAGAAAATATACCATCAATATCAATTATTGTCACTTCATGGTCAGTCGAAAGATGCTTTGGCAAAAACGCAGCTTGGAGCCTGGGAGTATGACATTATCGGACCTTGGTTTAAATGTAACATGACTGATGTAGTGGCGGGAATTGGATTAGCACAGATGAAGCGTTATAAGGGCTTGCTTGAGAGACGAAAAGAAATTATCGGTAAGTATGATAATGCATTTAAGCCACTCGGAATTGAAGTGTTAAATCATTATACCGAGGAACACAAGTCATCTGGACATCTGTATATTACGAGAGTACCGGGAATTACACTGGAACAGAGACATGAAATTATTGTGAAAATGGCAGAAGCTGGGGTTGCTTGCAATGTGCACTATAAGCCATTGCCAATGATGACTGCATATAAAAATATGGGATTTGATATTAAAGATTATCCTAATGCATACAAGAGATTTGAAAATGAGATTACCTTGCCACTTCATACAAAACTTACGGATGAAGAAGTGGACTATGTGATCGAACAGTTTAGAAGAATCGTGAAAGAATATATTTAAATGTAATAGTAGAAATGGGAGATAAAGATGTTGCGAGAATGGGAAAAGTTACCAAAATATATGCAGACGGATGAAGTGCGTCCATATTATGACAGTTTAAAAAAGAAAAAATTTAGTTTGGCATTAAAAAGAGGATTTGATGTATTTGCTGCGTCTGTCATGCTCGTAACGTTCTCTCCGGTGTTAATTGCTATTTCAATTATGATTGTAAAAGATTCTAAAGGGGGAGTATTTTACCGCCAGGAACGTGTTACACAATACGGAAGAAAATTTAAAATATTTAAATTTCGTACAATGGTGGCAGATGCGGATAAAATTGGAACGCAGGTTACAGTATCTAATGATAGTCGTGTAACAAAGGTGGGCGAAAAACTTCGCAAATATCGTTTAGATGAATTGCCACAGTTAATTAATATTATTCTGGGGGATATGACATTAGTGGGGACAAGACCTGAAAGTACTCATTATGTAAAAAAATATACACCAGAAATGTTTGCAACATTGTTATTGCCTGCCGGAGTCACTTCAGAAGCAAGTATTAGATACAAGGATGAGGCAGATTTATTGGATAAAGCTGATGATGTAGATAAGGTGTATGTAGAAAAAGTACTTCCAGAAAAAATGAAATATAATCTTGAAAGTATCAAGAAGTATAATTTTTTGCAAGATATAAAAACGATGCTTAGGACTGTAATCGCTGTTGTGAGGTAAGGAAAGATGGAATATAGTGTTTTGATGACGGTTTATGAGAAAGATAATCCAGAATATTTTAGAAAAGCATTAATGAGTATGGTAAAACAGACAAAAAAAGCAGATGAAATTGTTGTTGTAAAAGATGGACCGATAACAAGAGAACTACAGAGTGTTCTTGACGATATAGATAAAAAAAACCCGAATTTAATTGTTCAGGTTCAGTTACCAGTAAATAAAGGGCTGGGACTTGCCTTAAATGAGGGAATTAAAGTATGTAAAAACGAACTTTTGGCACGTATGGATGCTGATGATATATCGTTGCCTACAAGGTGTGAAAAGCAGGTTGAACAATTTGAAAATAATCCTGATTTAGATATTATTGGATGTCCAGTAATAGAATTTGTAGGAGAGCCAAGTAATAAGGTTGGGAAAAGAGATGTTCCTGTTGATAATGAAGCAATATATAAATATTGTAGAAAGAGAGATCCTTTTAATCATCCTACGGTTATGTATCGCAAAAGTAAAGTTGAAGCAGTAGGAGGATATGGAGATCTTAGAAAGAATCAAGATACAGATTTATGGATCAAGATGTTATCAAATGGAGCAGTATGTAGAAATTTAACAGAATATCTTTTGAGATTTCGGTTTGATGAAGGAACTTACAAAAAAAGAAAAAATTGGTTAAATACAAAATTATTGATAAAAATCAGGTGGAATGCTTTTAGAATAGGTTTTTGCTCTTTCGTTGATTTTGTAGAAGTTGCGGGTGCACAAATGGCAATTTATTTGTTACCAACCGCTTTTCAAGAATTTGTTTATAAAAAGCTGCTTCGGAGGTAATATTCAAAATTAGGAGAGGATGAAATGAGTATAGAACAAAAAATAAATTATCAATTAAATAAATATCCGACAGTAAAGAAGGTAGTTAAAAGAGTATATCAAACTGGAATGTATGCTATTTCCCCAAAAATAAAATCAGAAGGAAATATTACTAGAATTTCTCCAGATGATTCTAAGCATGAGTATTTTTTTGGATATTATGATAAATCGCCTTGGGATATTACAGATCGATATATGCTTTGTTTGAGAGCGGAAGATACATGGTCAGATGTTAGTCCTAAGAAAAAAGCAGATATATTATTGATTGATACAAATAAGTCAGAGGAAGATCCGGAAAGAGTGAAAATAATAGCAGAAACTCGAGCATGGAATGTACAACAGTCATGTATGCTACAATGGCTTGGACCTGACTATAAAAACAGAATATTGTTCAACGATTATAGAGACAAAAAATATGTGTCCGTAATTTTGAACCTAAATACAATGACGGAAAAAGTGATTCCAGCTCCGGTATATACCGTATCATCTGATGGCAAATTTGCTTTAACATTGGATTTTAGTAGATTGTATAATTTAAGACCGGGTTATGGATATTACAATGTTCCAGAGAAAACAAAAGATATTCCACTTCCTAACGAACCGGCAATATGGAAAGTGTCTCTTGAGACTGGAGAGGTCACGGAAATTTTGAAATATACAGATTTTGCAGCATTTCAGCCGAGACCGGAAATGCTTGAAAAAGAAGCAGTGCATAAAGTTAATCATCTTATGTTAAGCCCGAATAATCAGAGATTTATGGTCTTATATCGTTGGTTTATTGGTGAAAGAAAGTATACACGGCTTATAACCTGTGATGTAGATGGATCGGATATGTACGTTTTGTCGGATGATGATATGGTAAGTCATTGTTTTTGGAAGAATGATAAAGAAATTATTGCATTTGAGAATAAAAAGCATGGCGGTACCGGGTATTATTTGATGAAAGATAAAACAGATAAATATTATCATTGTTGGAAAGAGATGACGGGAGATGGACATCCAAGTTTTTCACCGGATAGGAATTTGATTGTTACAGATTCTTATCCTGATAGGGCACGAATCCAGTATATAAAGGTTATGGATGGGGATGTGCGAAAAACAGACGTAAATATTGTAGCGAAAGTTTTCTCACCTTTTAAATATGATAATGATACCAGATGTGATCTTCATCCTAGATGGAATCATGCTGGAAATAAAATATGTTTTGATTCTGTTTATGAAGGACATAGAGGCCTATATGTGGTAGATGTAAGAAAACTTAAAGAAATAGAAAAAACAAATAAAGACGAAATGATAAATAAATTGCCGTTGCTGAGTGTTATTGTACCAGTATATAAAGTTGAAAAGTATCTCAAAAGATGTGTGGATTCTATCTTGAAACAAAGTTATTCGAATATAGAAGTAATACTGATTGATGATGGCTCTCCGGATTATAGTGGGACTTTGTGTGATGAGATTGCTTTGTCTGATAATAGAGTAAAAGTGATTCATAAAGATAATGGTGGTTTGTCGAGTGCCAGAAATGCAGGAATAGAAATGGCAACTGGCGAATATATAACATTTGTAGACAGCGATGATTGGATAGATTTAAATATTTATGAAAAGTGTATGAACATGTTTTATAAATATAAATGTGATGTGGTAGATTTTAGAGCAATGTTTACAAATGATAGTAAAAATTCAATTGATAATATTCATTATGAGCCAATTATTGTAGAAGATAAAGAGATTTTATATGATTATCTTTATAGAGGACAAACTGAAAAATGTCCTTTTTCAGTTTGCCGTAAGGTCTATCGTAAGACTTTGTATGGTGATATTCGATTCCCTGACGGGAGAGTTAATGAGGATATTTCGACTAATTTTAAAGTTTTGCAGAAGTGCGAAAGACTGGTTCACATACCTGATATTGGTTATTACTATTTCCAAGATAATTCTGGAAGCATTACAAGTGGAAAATTAAGAAAGAAAGATTTTGATTTGTTAGTTGCAAGTAAAGAATTGTGCGAATTATCTCAACAGTACCAGGACAGAAAGCTGAATAATTTGGCAGAAGTCAAATTAGCCAGAAGCTATTTTTCTTTGTTAGCAAAGGCTGCAACTGGAGGAATTGAAAAGGATATAGATAAGCAAGATATAAAATATCTTACTAAAAATTTAAGAAAAAATTATAAACTTCTAATGAATTCGCCAATGCCGCTAAATCGAAAATTATTCGTTACTTTAGCAAGTATAAATTATAAATGTATAGAATTACCGTATTCAGTAATTCGTAGAATAAAAAGATAATAGGGAGAATTGCAACAAATGAAACACGCTTTTTTGATAATGGCACATGCAAACTGGAGTTTGCTTAAACGACTATTGAAAAAATTAGATTTTGTAGATAGCAACATTTATTTACATATAGATGCAAAAGCAGAGATATCAAGAGAACAATTGGAAGATATTAAAGAAGTGTGCAATTTTGCTGTATTCCATATGGTTCCACGAAAAAAGGTAATGTGTGTGGGGGGGGGGTATAGCCAAATAGATTGTGAACTTTCTTTACTTAAGGAAGCTATCCGAGATAATAATGATTATTTTCACTTTATGAGTGGAAATGATTATTTACTTGTTTCTGAGGAAGAATTTAAAGCCTTTTTTTATAAGAATCAAGGAAAAGAATTTATAGGTTTTTCAAGAGATGGATTTGCAGAACAAGAACGTCAGCGTTATCAAGTATATCATTTTTTACAGGAAAAAGTAGGAAGGAACAAGACCGGTATATATTGGATAGAAAAGGTATTGGTTAAACTGCAAATGAAATGCATGATAGATAGGACGAAACGGTTTAGGAGTATGAAATATGAAATTGGAAGTAATTGGTGTAGTTTAACGAATGAATTTGTGGAGTACTTACTCAGTAAAGAGAATATGATAAAAAGAATGTTTAACTATACATATTGTTGTGATGAATCGTTTGTGCAAACAATTTTTGTTAATTCATCATTTAATAACAATAATTATAAGGGAGTATTAGGAAATAGTATTGAGAATATTCAAAATGTAAGAGCTATAGATTGGAAACGAGGAAAACCATATACGTATGAACACTCTGATTATAAAGAATTAATAGAATCGAAAAATATTTTTGTACGCAAGGTGAATAATGACACGCCAGAAAGAGAAAAATTACTCGATTTGCTCGATAAGCGGAAGGATTAGAAAAATGAAAATAGCTTGTATAGGATATTTACATGGTGCAGGTGGTGCAGAAAAACAGATTATTATGTTATCAAACGCATTGTTTGAACGTGGACACGAGGTTCATTTAATAAGTTTGGCTGAGACTAATAGCAAGTATGACATATGTGAAGGTGTAATTGTACATGATTTGTCATTTTCTGAAAATATTAATGGAAATAAAATATTAAATAGATATAAAGCATTAAAGAATATTTTGATGGAAATAAAGCCAGAAGTTTCGGTTAATTATTGGTTACAATCAGCTTATTTTTGCGCAATGATGTCTAAAAGTATAACTGGAAAAGTGATTTATTCGGAACGGGGAGATCCAGGAGACAAGGAATATTCTGGATTGTTGGGAATTATACGGAAATTAGCATTCGAAAGAGTGGATGGTTTCGTTTTCCAATCAGAAGGGGCACGCAATTACTTTAGCGAAAAAATAAAAAATAAATCTACAGTAATTCATAACTCGGTATCAATTCCTGACGGAATATTTTTGAAACCATGTATAAATAGAGAAAAAAAGATAGTCACAGTTGGAAGACTTCATCCACAAAAAAATCAAAAACTTTTGATCGATGCTTTTGCCAGAATTGCTGATGATTTTCCTGAATATAGGTTAGATATATATGGCGATGGAGAATTAGAAGAAAGATTAAAAGAGCAAATAAAGCGGTTGGGCTTAGAAAATAGGGTTTTTCTTAGAGGAACCAAAAAAAATGTACTTGATTACGTTTATACTGCGTCTACATTTGTTTTATCATCGAATTATGAAGGACTTCCAAATGCGTTAATGGAAGCAATTGCAATTGGTGTTCCATGTATTTCAACAGACTGTAAACCAGGTGGGGCTAGAACTCTTATCCAAGATGGAATAAATGGTTGGATAGTGCCTAGAGAAAATGTGACTTTATTAGCAGAAAAAATACAGGAAGTTATTTCAGGAAAGAAAAAGAATGAGATGTTAGAGAAAGAAGCAATTAAATTTAGAAAGGCGCATTCATCAAAAGCAGTTTTTGATATGTGGGAGAAATATATACTAAATTTATAATAGGAACTTTACAATTGCTTAATAAAAATTTTTAAGGATATTACTATGATTGCAACGAAAAAAAAGAATTTTGAGTTTAAAATAAATGCATTTGCATTAATATTGATTATAATTGCAAATTTTTGTCTTTATACTCCAGAAACAATAAATTTATATATGATAATGACAATTGTAGGATGTAGTGTTGCATTAGTATCAAATTTTAAATATTTTTCAGTTAAAATATATAAATCAAATTATGTTTTATGGATTACTTTAATATATCTGGTTTTTTTCTTCTATGGTTTTTGCTTCTTACAAGGAGGAAAGTTTTCATGGGATAGCTTTTTAATTCGTTATATTGAAAACCTTTCATTGTATTTAGCAATAACTGGATTATTTCGAAGTAATGGTGAGGACATCATTGCGCCATTTTCAATTGCAGGACTTATTGCCATTATATATTTGATTTTTAAAGAGGGAACGGAGATAATGTCTGGTGGAATTCGAATAGGAGATACATTGAGTGGAAATGTAAATACAGTTGGATTCAATTTCGGTTTTATTTCTCTTCTTGTTACATGGCAGTATTGCAGAAAAAGAAAAAAATCAGCATTGGCATTATTAACCGTTTTAATATTGTTCATGCTTCTAACTGGGTCAAAAAAAGCGTTATTAATTGTAATGATGGATGTAATTCTGATATTTATGTATGAAAAAGGTCATGCAAGTAGGTGGCTAAAATTGTTTCTGATAATTATAGCTGGTATATATGTGATATTTAATGTTCCTTATTTTTATGATATTTTAGGATCACGAGTGGAATCAATGATTGACACAATGTTAGGCAGAAGTTCTACTTTATTAAATACGTATTCATATTCTACTGATATGAGAGAGGAAATGATAGGAGAAGCATTTAAGTTATTCCTGAAAAAACCGCTATTTGGTGGAGGATTTAATAATTTTATGGCGAACACAGTGACACGTTATGAATACTCTCATTGTAATTATACCGAAATGCTATGCAGTTTTGGATTGTTTGGAACAATAATTTTTTATAGTAAGTATGTGTCAAATATAAAATATATATGGGAAAATAAACTATATAGAGTAGAAAAATATAGAAATATTGCATTTATAGTTGCTTTTTTAATGATAGAAATGCTAATTGCAGATTGGGCAACAGTTACATTTTCTGGACAATGCTTAGGATATTTACCAATTATATTTGCAAGTGCTGCACTTGATCATGTAAGACGAAATAAACGAATGGAATAGAAAAATGAGAAAAAAAAGATTAGCAAATAATACACTTTCTTCTTTGATTTTACAAATAACAACAATAATATGTGGATTTATATTACCGAAGTTAATTTTAAGTAATTTTGGATCTGATGTTAATGGACTTGTAAATTCAATAACACAGTTTTTACAGATATTTGCTTTTTTAGATCTGGGCGTAGGTGCTGTATTCCAATCATCGTTATATAAGCCATTGGCGGATAATGATATTGTCAAAATAAGTGAAATATATGTATCAGGACAGAAATTTTTTACTCGGTTAGCAGAAATATTACTCGGATATGTGATTGTATTAATTGTGGTATATCCATTTATAGCAAATCAAAATTTTGGTTTTACATATACGGCTACTCTTATCGTTGCGATGAGTGTAAGCTCATTTGCTCAATATTATTTTGGTATGGCAAATGGATTATTTTTAACAGCAGATCAAAGAGGATATATACAGTATAATGTTCAAATTATAACATTGATTTTGAATACGTTGAGTTGTTATATCCTTATATATTTGGGAGCATCAATTCATATAGTAAAAATGACAACATCCCTCATATATTTAATACGCCCAATAGTACTTAAAGTATATGTAGATAAACACTATTCAATAAATAAAAAAGCTGTGTATACCGATGAGCCTATAAAACAAAAATGGAATGGATTAGCACAACATATTGCTTCTGTTGTGCTGGATAGTACAGATACGATTGTTTTAACTGTTTTTTCCACGTTGGCAAATGTGTCAATTTATTCAGTGTACTATTTGGTTATTTCCGGATTGAAACAGCTATTTAATGCTACGACAAATGGTATACAAGCGTTGATTGGAGAATTGTATGCTAGACAAGAAAAAGATGAGTTAAAGAAAGTTTTTGGCTGGACAGAATGGCTGATACATACAATGACAACGTTCATTTTTGGTTGCGCTGGCGTTTTGATTATTCCATTTATTATGATATATACAAAAGGGATAGTGGATGCGGATTATAATCAACCTTCTTTTTCTGTTATTTTGATAATCGCATATGCTATGTATTGTATTAGATTGCCGTATCATATAGCTATAAAGGCAGGCGTTCATTATAAGGAAACACAGCATTGTTATTGGATTGCTGCTGTAATGAATTTAATTACATCCGTTGTATTAGTTAATAAATGGGGGCTGATAGGAGTTGCAATTGGTACGTTAGTGGCAATGACTTATCAGACTGTCTGGATGGCAATCTATGATTCGGAAAATATTATTTATTGGCCAATAAAGTCGTTTGTTAAACAAATAATTGTTGATATATTAATTTCAGTAATTGGTGTAATAGCTACAAAAAATATAAAAATTACAAATTATTCATATTATAAATGGTTCATTGCAGCGGTAGAAGTTGCAATAATATGGGGAATAGTCGTTGTAGTGGTCAATTGGATTTTTTATCGTGAAAATTTGAAAAGATTGACTCAAGGATTAAAAAACAATAGGTGAATTAAAGATGTTTGGTGTGATTAGTAAATGTTGGAAAAGAATAAAGTGGAAAATTCGTATTACTTTTATAAAAGTAGTGTATCGAAATTCGATTGATTTGAAATGGTCTTGCAGAATTGCAGGTTCAGTAAAATTTAGAATAAATGGGCGAGGAAAAATTGTTCTTGGAGATAATGTTGAATTAAGAGAAAATGTTATTCTTAACGTTACAAATGGCGGATGCATTGATATTGGAGATAGAGTGTTCATAAATGATGGATGTTATATAAATGCAAGAGAGAAAATTACAATTGAAGAAGACACAATGCTAGGACAAAGCGTGAAAATATATGATCATGATCACGATTATCGGAGTGATGATCGTAAGATCAATTTTAAACAATCCCCTGTTGTTGTGCGCAAAAACGTATGGATTTGCTCGAATGTTATTGTGTTGAAAAATACTGAGATTGGGGCGGAAAGTGTTGTCGCAGCAGGGACTGTTGTAAGAAAAAACATTCCGGAAAATACTATGTTTTATGAGAAAAAAGTAGGATATGGTGAAAAGCGAATCGTAAAAGAGTTATAGGAGCGGTGATATGGAAAGAAATAAGCAAATTGATGGATTGCGTGGGATAACCATCCTTTTAATAGCTATTTTCCACTTGTTTTGTAGGTATAGAGAGATATATTGTGGATATACTATATGGTATTTGAAATGGATGGGAGACTTTGGAAATTCTATTTTCCTATTAATTTCTAGTTATTTTTTAATTGGAATTATAGGGAAAAAAATTCATCTAAAAAAATTTATCAGTAAAAAAATTGTAAGATTATGGCCATCTTATATTGTTGCTATAACAGTAATAATGGTTTCCACACATTTTTTTTCATTACCGGGTCGTACTTGTTCATGGAAAGATTATTTGTTGAATGTGGTATTTCTTAATGGCTTTTTGGGACATGCTTATGTAGATGGGGCACATTGGTATATAACGGCATTGATAGGAGCAACAATAACTGTTGCGATTATAAAATACTATCAGATTGAAGAATATTCTTTGACGTATGTTGCATGGCTTTTTTTGGAAGGAATATCTGGTTTATTGGGAATCACGCCATTAAATCAGATACTGGGATCTTCATATGCACCAATAATATGTATTGGAATTGCAATACACATTATGCAGCAAAAAGGATATAAAATTCGAGGATTATTAAAGATAAGAGAATATGCTTTAAGAGAGTATTTTAATAATAATAAATGGTTTTTCTTATGCATTATATGTTATGGCTATCTTTTTCTGAGAAAAGGAAGATTATCTTTTATTTGCTTATGTATGGCATTGCCAGTATTTTTATTAGCAATAAAAAAGAAAATGGTTTTTTTAGAAAATAGTGTAGTACGGTTTATGGGGATGATTTCTTATCCTTTTTACTTAATTCATCAAAATTTAGCGTATTTAATAGAATACAATGTAAGTAATAGATTTGATAAAATCCCGTTGAATTTTGTAGCGGGGGGGGGCGTTAGTTATGGTGCTTTTAATAGGTATAGGTCTGTACTATACGGTTGAAAAACCAATTCAATATAGAGTCAATAATAGAATGAAGAAAGGTGTGTAATGTTATGAAAGAACAAAATATTCAATTAGATGGTAGTACTATTTTAGTGACTGGCGCTGCTGGTTTTATCGGTTCTAACCTTGTTAAGAAACTTCTTTGTGAAGTGCAGCCAGTGTATATTATTGGCATTGACAATATGAATGACTATTATGATGTTTCTATTAAGGAATATCGTTTAAAACAAATCGAGAAATTGGCAGAAGAACATCCGGAATCTACATGGCAGTTTATTAAGGGCTCTATTGCAGATAAAGCACTGGTTGATTCACTTTTTGAAGAATATAAGCCGAATGTTGTGGTGAATCTGGCAGCTCAGGCAGGTGTTCGCTATTCGATTACAAATCCAGATGTATATATAGAGAGTAATCTAATTGGGTTCTATAATATTCTTGAAGCTTGTCGGCACTCTTATGATAATGGACAGCAGGGGGTGGAACATTTAGTCTACGCTTCAAGTTCTTCCGTATATGGTACGAACAAAAAGATTCCATATTCAACGGAGGATAAGGTTGACAATCCGGTTTCTCTTTATGCGGCTACTAAAAAGTCAAATGAATTGATGTCTCATGCGTATTCCAAACTTTATAATATTCCATCCACAGGTCTTCGATTTTTTACTGTATATGGACCAGCGGGACGTCCAGATATGGCATATTTTGGATTTACTAATAAACTCTGCAATAATGACACAATTCAAATCTTTAATTATGGAAATTGCAAGCGTGATTTTACATATGTGGATGATATTGTAGAAGGAGTCAAGCGCGTAATGCAGGTGGCGCCGGAAAAGAAAAATGGAGAGGATGGATTACCGATTCCACCGTATGCAGTTTATAATATCGGTAATAATCAACCTGAAAATTTATTAGATTTTGTAGATATTTTACAACAGGAATTGATTCGTGCAGGTGTCCTTCCAGAAGATTACGATTTTGAAGCTCATAAGAAACTGGTTCCAATGCAGCCGGGAGATGTACCGGTAACTTATGCAGATACATCAGCTTTGGAAGAAGATTTTGGATTTAAACCAAGTACAAGCCTGCGAGATGGTTTACGGAAATTTGCAGAATGGTATAAGGATTTTTATATAAAATAGAGATTACCTGATTATTATGGGCATAAGAAAGAGAGGTTAGTAGTATGAAAATAGCAGTAGCAGGAACAGGATATGTTGGATTATCTATTGCAACATTATTATCACAGCATCACGAAGTTACAGCGGTAGATATTGTTCCAGAAAAAGTTGAGAAGATCAACAAAAGGATAAGTCCAATCCAAGATGAATATATAGAGAAGTATTTGAAGGAAAAAGAACTGAATCTGACAGCTACATTGGATGCGGAAGCAGCATATAAGGACGCAGATTTTGTCGTAATAGCAGCACCGACTAACTATGACAGTAAGAAGAATTTTTTTGATACATCAGCAGTAGAAGCGGTCATTAAACTGGTTATTGAATATAATCCAGATGCAATTATGGTTATTAAGTCAACAATTCCAGTAGGCTACACTGCAAGTATTAGAGAAAAATTCCATTGTGACAATATCATCTTCAGTCCAGAATTTTTGCGAGAATCTAAGGCACTGTATGACAATTTGTATCCATCAAGAATTATTGTTGGAACTGATATTGAAAATGCAAGACTCGTAAAGGCTGCGAATACATTTGCTGGGTTGTTACAGGAAGGAGCCATTAAAGAAAATATTGACACTCTTATTATGGGTTTCACAGAAGCAGAGGCAGTAAAGCTATTTGCGAATACATATTTGGCACTCAGAGTTTCTTATTTTAATGAACTTGATACTTACGCAGAGATGAAGGGGTTGAATACACAGCAGATTATTAACGGTGTGTGCCTTGATCCAAGAATCGGTTCTCATTATAATAATCCATCATTTGGCTATGGTGGATATTGTTTGCCAAAAGATACGAAACAACTTCTTGCAAATTATGCAGATGTACCGCAGAACATGATGAGTGCTATTGTAGAATCGAATAGGACACGTAAAGATTACATTGCAGATCGAGTTCTTGAATTGACTGGTGCATATGAAGCCAACGACGATTATGATGCTAGCAAAGAAAAGGAAGTAGTAGTAGGTGTATATCGTCTTACGATGAAATCTAATTCAGATAACTTCCGTCAGTCATCCATACAGGGAGTTATGAAGCGGATTAAAGCGAAGGGAGCTTCTGTTATTATTTATGAACCAACGCTGGAAGACGGAAGTACTTTCTTTGGTAGTAGAGTTGTAAATGACTTAGGCAAGTTTAAAGAACAGAGTCAGGCAATTATCGCAAACAGATATGATAGTTGTCTGGATGATGTGAAAGATAAAGTGTATACTAGAGATTTATACGGCAGAGATTAAAAGATGCCGAGAGATATATTGCAATTTATTAATGAACTAATAGTGCAGTTCTGTGAATCACCAGTTTCATCACCTATTACATGGTGTTTAGGAATTATCTGGATAATAAAATCAATATATGCTTTATACAAAATAAAAGTAAAAACGGATGAGCTGACTGCTGAGAGGGAAGCAAAAGAAATTTCAGAGGCCGTTAAAAATCTGGATGTTTTAGCTGAAAAAAGTGAAGAAGAAAATCGGGATATTAGAACGTTAATGTTTGAAAATTTAAAAGAATTGAAGGAGTTCTATGTTATCTGTAAACAGCAAATTAGAAAATCTTTCTCAGCAGCCATGTTCTCATGTTTTGCTGGATTTGTTCTTTTTGTTTTTGCTGTTATTATATTTTTGTTAGGTGGAAATAATTCTGCATCGCTTATGGCTGGTCTATCTGGAACGATAGTAGAAATCGTGTCTGGTCTTTACTTTTGGATGTATAGGGAAACTTCTAAGCAACTTGGAAAGTACCACAAACGCTTGGAGGCAACCGAGAAATATTTAATTGCATTGCAGATTATTGAAATGTTGCCAGAGGGAAATAGAAACGAACAATATGGAAAATTAATTGATTACATTTTCGAAAATGTAAATAAGCAATAATTTTTACAGGGAGAAAAAATTACATGTGTGGAATAGTAGGTTTTACCGGGAGACAGCAGGCAGCACCTATTTTATTAAATGGATTGTCTAAGTTAGAGTATCGAGGATATGATTCAGCCGGAATTGCTGTGCGAGATGGGGAGCATCCGGCACAGGTAGTTAAGGCAAAAGGCAGATTAAGTAATCTTGTTGAAAAAACGGATGAAGGAAAAGCGTTGTCAGGAACATGTGGAATTGGACATACACGTTGGGCAACGCATGGAGAGCCGAGTCAGATTAATGCTCATCCGCATGTGTCTGGAAATTGTTCAAGATCAGGTTCTGGGGAAGTGGAATCAGAAGTTGTTGGAGTGCATAATGGAATCATTGAAAATTATACGGAACTGAAAGAAAAACTGTTAAAACACGGTTACACTTTTTATAGTCATACTGATATAGAAGTGGTAATTAAACTGGTGGATTATTATTATAAAAAGTATAACCTGGGACCGATTGATGCGATTGCGAAAACTATGGTTCGTGTGCGTGGATCGTATGCACTGGAACTTATGTTCAAAGATTATCCAGGAGAAATCTGGGTGGCAAGAAAAGATAGTCCGATGATTATTGGTGTGACCGATGGAGAAACCTATGTTGCTTCTGATGTACCTGCCATTTTGAAATATACAAGAAATGTTTATTATATTGGTAACCTGGAATTTGCAAAATTAACACCGGGAGAAGCACATTTCTTTAATCTTGATGGAGACGAAATAGAAAAACAAACGACAGAAATTAAGTGGAATGCCGAAGCTGCTGAAAAAGCGGGATTTGAACATTTTATGATGAAAGAAATCCATGAACAGCCGAAGGCAGTCAAGGACACTTTAGGGTCTGTAATAAAAGATGATTGTATTGATTTATCTGCGGTTGAGCTTACAGAAGATGAAATTCGGGGATTTGATCAGATTTATATTGTTGCATGTGGTTCCGCATGGCATGTTGGAATGGCTGCACAGTATGTAATAGAAGATTTGGCAGATATTCCGGTAAGGGTGGAACTTGCTTCAGAGTTTAGATATAGAAGAATGTCATTAAATAAAAACTCTTTGGTTATAGTGATCAGCCAGTCTGGAGAGACAGCAGATACATTGGCTGCCTTACGTCTGGCAAAGGAAAAAGGAATAACAACTCTGGCAGTTGTAAATGTTGTTGGTAGCAGTATTGCACGTGAGGCAGATAAAGTGTTCTATACACTTGCCGGACCGGAAATATCTGTGGCAACAACAAAGGCTTATAGTGCTCAGCTTGTAGCAATGTATTGTCTTGCTGTTCAATTTGCAAAAGTCAGAAATATGATTACAGAAGAACAGTATAGCAATTATCTTTCTGAATTAATGACCATTCCAGATAAGATTCAGAAAATATTACAGGATAAGGAAAGACTTCAATGGTTTGCTGCGAAATATGCAAATGCACATGATGTATTCTTTGTCGGTAGAGGAATTGACTATGCGATTTCTCTGGAAGGAAGTTTGAAATTAAAGGAAATTTCATATATTCATTCGGAAGCATATGCGGCAGGAGAATTAAAACATGGTACGATCAGTCTGATAGAACCAGGAACTTTGGTAATCGGCGTATTAACGCAAAGTGATCTTTATGAGAAAACGATTAGTAACATGTTGGAATGCAAGAGTCGTGGGGCATATCTGATGGGATTGACAACATATGGAAATTATGAGATTGAAGATCAGGTAAACTTTGCAGTATATGTTCCTAAAATTGATGAGCATTTTGTAGGAAGCCTTGCAGTGATTCCGTTGCAGTTAATGGGATATTATGTCAGTGTGGCGAAAGGACTGGATGTTGACAAGCCAAGGAATCTGGCAAAAAGTGTTACTGTGGAATAAAAATATATGAAATTAGTACTCTGGGTTGGAATAGAAATAGGGGTTCCAGCCCAGAGTATTAGCACAATTTGATTGGATTGACACGAAAATGGGAAGACCAAAAAAGAAACCAGAATATGATTCGGAAAAGGTAATGGAACAATTTACAAACGGTATTGTTGATGCCTATATATCTGGAACAGACGTTGGATCAACAAATTCATTAAGGCAAATATCAGAGCAGTTCGGTATTACCTTAATGAAGACACGTAAAATACTAATTACGGCTGGTGCTTATCACACAGAGCTTAGTGATCAGGTTATTTCACTAAAGGGAAATGGAAAAAGCATTTCAGAGATTATGCAGGAGACTGGACTGAGCAGATCTTCGGTTCATTCCTATTTGCCGTATACCAAAATGATATACAATGCGGATGAATTAAGTCTGTATGCAGAGAGGTGTAGATTGTACCGGGAAAGAAAGCAGGCTGTTGAAAAATTGCATTGCTATATGGATAAATCATTGGAATTACTGAAAACGCAGTTATGGGAGACGTTAAAAATGTTTTCAGGATATTCTTTTACGACTGTAAAGGGGTTAAAATTTCATTATACGGTCAATGGAAATGAAATTCTGATTGACAGGAAAAAGAAGTCAATAAACAGAAGTATTGCAAACATTGCTCTGAAAGAAACGATAGAGATGAAGGGAAATGTAAACGGACCGAAGAAATTAAATGTTTTTGGAGCAAGTTATTTATATCCGATATTTTTGCGGTTTGGTTTGATTAAAATGGAAGGAAAATAGAATGGATATTTACCAGATATGGACAACGTATAATAAGAAATGGTCAAAATATGAGATATTGGCATTTGGTATATTGTTGCTCTTGACAGTCATTGTGGTAGCAGGATGCGTATGTAGAAAAAAGATTAATCTAATTCAGGCAGTGGCTGTTGTAATGATGGTAATATTTCTTGGAATCGTATTTGGCTCTACGGTATTTACCAGAACAAGTACTGTTCGGCAGTATGAATTGATACCATTCTGGTCATGGAAGGCTTTTTGGAAATATAAAGATTGGGAGTTGCTAAAAGAAAATCTTCTGAATTGTATATTGCTGTTCCCGGCCGGAGCATTATTACCGATAATTGCAAATCATAAAGTGAAATGGTATTGGGCATTATTGTTTGGGGTTCTGGTATCTGCAGTAATAGAAACCAGCCAGTTGGTATTTATGCGTGGATTATTTGAATGGGATGATATGATTCATAATGGAGTTGGGTGTATGATTGGAGGTATAATAATCAATTTTTTTATGAAAAATAAAATTAGGGATTGACGAACATATGTTCTGATAGTATAATCATAAATGTCAGGAGGAAACAGGAGGTCAGCACTGCTCCTTTGGATAGAATCTATATGGTAAGCAACAGTTCAGTACTGTTTCGGGATGGCTTATCAGAAACTCATCAGCGGTTTTCTTTCCCTTATCCGTTTGAGTGATATTATATTGCTTGGAGGACTGGAGATGAGATCAGATTTGAAAAAGATTTGCGAACAAAAGAGTACAGATTTAGTGGGACAGACAGAGAGAGCATTGTACTTGATGGATGTAATCAGTGCGATTACAGATCGGGGGAATAATGCGGAAGTGAGACGCAAGAAAGACGGAACTTTAACTGTATATGAAGTAAAAAAGAATATTGTGACCGTTTAATAAATTGGTATTGAGCGAAGGACTAATAGGAGTCAGAAACATTTACACAGAGAAGTAGATGTTCCTGGCTCCTTTTTTGTTATTCTGCTTTTGATGAAGCCAATGGTGCAGGAGGCGTTGCAAGGCAACTTTTTAAAATACATGACAGCTCTCGATCATCTTCGTTCAAGATGTGGAAGGTCTTTTCCAAATTTGATTCATTACATAATTTGGCAAGTTCCTTTACTGAGGTAGAAAGAGGAATGTCTTCCTTCAATGTATTTTTTGGCAGTGCATCCGTACATCTACGGAAAGACCGGAGGCGCTCGACAAAGCGTGTTTTATTCTGGCTGGAATCGATGAGACTTCTTTGCTTCAGGCAGTCGATACGGCGGTCGAAATGGATCAGAATGGAGATAATGGGATTCCGGTTCCGGACTATGTAGAAGAGAACGTCAGTACGAAAGTAGTAAAGATCATTCAGAGCTATACTGGAGTAGTCAATAAGATGGTCTGGAGAAAATTTTAATAGTGTAAATGAAAGAGTTTTTCCTCCTGATCTTTTCTGTATGTCTGAATCGCCACGATTTCCCAAAGAATTTTGGCCGGAAGACGGACATTTCCTGTAAAATCTGATATAATATTGTTACTTGGAGCCGGGACAAAAGAGATGGTTCCGGCTCCTTTTCCGTTTTGCGGGCAGAGGCAGCAAAGCGCTTTTACCTGCGGAGGAGGGGTACGAAACAAATATTGAGAAAGGGAGTTAAGAGAGCAGAATCTCTTACGGAGAAGTGCGATGAAGAGTTTGTTAATTTTAGGTGCTGGTGGCTTCGGACATATGATCCAGGAGACAGCCTTCCTGTTAGGCTATGAGGATGTGGTATTTCTGGACGATGCAGTGAAGGATAAAGATGTTGTCGGAAAGTGCTGTGATTATAAAAGTTTTCTCGAGAAGTATGATACAGCGGTTGCGGCGCTTGGTGACAATAATATGCGTCTCTACTGGACGGAGAAGCTGATGGAGGCGGGATATCATGTCCCTGCGATCATTCATCCGTCAGCCGTGATCAGTCAAAGCGCGGTGATTGGAAACGGCACATTTGTGATGCAGAAGGCAGTTGTGAATACGCACACGGTCATTGAACATGGTGTTCTGATCAACAGTGGTGCGGTTGTAGACCATGATTCCTATGTGGCAAAAGGGACTCATATCAGTCTGAACAGTGTCGTAAAAGCGAACTGCAATATTGCGGCAAAACAGAAAGTGGAGGCTGGTGAAGTGATTTTCTCGACAAGGCGAAAGATTGATGGCGTAGAGGATCGGGATCTGGAAGATGCGATCTATGCTTTTGGCTTTGGCCCGAGATGCAGTTATGTGAAGCCGTTCGGAGCAGGTCATATTAATGAAACGTATGCGGTCTATATGCCGGGAGAGGACGGGGACGAGCTATCCTACGTGCTCCAGAGGGTCAACAGTAATGTATTCAAGGATCCTGCGGGAGTCATGGAAAATATTTTCGGCGTTACCGAGTATCTGAGAAATGTAATCCGCAGTGAGGGTGGAGATCCTGACCGGGAGACGCTTGCATATATCAAGACGAAGAGCGGCGCCAATTATTTCGAGGACAGCGAGGGAGAGCCGTGGAGATGCTATAATTTTATTCCAGATTCCGAGTGTTATCAGCTTGTGGAGGAGCCGGAACAGTTTTACCAGTCCGGAAGCAGTTTCGGTCATTTTTTGAAGCAGCTTGGAGATTATCCTGCGTCCAAATTACATGAGACGATTCCGGATTTTCACAATACGGTCAAGCGGTTTGAGGCTTTTGAAGTTGCTCTGAAGCGGGATTTGAAAAACCGTAAAGCGGGATGCCGGCCGGAAATCGACTTTGTGTTGAAGAGAAAAGATGACTGTGCGGTGCTGGTAAGCCGGCAGGAGGACGGAACGCTTCCACTTCGTGTAACACACAATGATACGAAGTTAAATAATATCCTTTTTGATTCTAAAAGTGGAAAGGGTCTGTGCATTATCGATCTGGATACGATTATGCCGGGACTGGCGGCGAATGATTTCGGCGATTCCATCCGCTTTGGTGCGGCGACAGCGGCGGAGGATGAGAAGAATCTGGATCTGGTACATTTTGATCTTTCGCTATATGAGCTGTATGTGAAAGGATATCTGGAGGAGACAAAAGACGTCCTGACAAAAGAGGAGATCGAAAGTCTTCCTTGGGGGGCAAGGTTGATGACCCTGGAATGTGGCATCCGTTTTCTGACAGATTATCTCCAGGGAGATACCTATTTTAAAACCGATTATCCGGAACACAATTTGGTACGAGCAAGAACGCAGTTCCGTTTGGTCGACGAGATGGAACAGTGTTTTGAGAAGATGCGGGAAATTGTTCGGAAATATGCATAAATAATCAGAGAAGAAAGAACGGATCTTTTGCCGGCTGCCGATGTGGCAGAGGGGCAGAAGATCCGTTTTTTGCATTTTAGGAGATTTTTTCAGTTTTTAAAAAGAAGAAAAAGCCGATCAGGAACATGATAGCGAGGGAACCGACGCCGAGATTCATATTTCCTGTGAGCTGGCTCATAGCGGAGACAAGCGTGGTGCCGAGGAAGGACGCGCCTTTCCCGCAGATATCATAGATTCCAAAGTATTCTCCCGAACGTTCCGCCGGGATGATCCGGGCGAAATAGGAGCGGGAGAGAGATTGAATGGCTCCTTGGAAGATACCGACGCAGACAGCCAGGATCCAGAACTGATACTGCTCTTTTAAAGTGATACCATAAAGGGCAATCAGAAAATAGGCGCCAATGCAGATCCGGATCAGAACTGCGTTTTTATATTTTCCACTCAGCCGTCCAAAGAGGAGCGCTGCCGGGAAAGCGACAATCTGGGTTACCAGAAGGGCCAGGAGAAGTCCTGTCGTATCCAGACCGAGGGCGGTTCCGTAAGCGGTCGCCATATCAATGATGGTATAAACGCCGTCAATATAAAAGAAAAACGCAATCAGGAAGAAAAGCACTTTCCGGTTTCTTTTTAATTCTCCGAAGACGTGTCCGAGGCGGCAAAGGCCGGAGGATATCGCATGATGGTGTTCTTCAATACAGTGGATCTGGCGGTAGCTTTTCAGAAGAGGAACGGAAAAACAGATCCACCAGATTGCGATGAGGAGAAAAGCAATTCCCATGGCTGTTTTCATCGTAAGTCCCAGTGTCTCATAGAAGAGAGCCAACGCAAGGCTGGCGAGAAATGGAATACAGCTTCCGATATAGCCCCAGGCGTATCCGCGGGACGACACTTCATCCATACGTTCTTCGGTCGTGACGTCAGTGAGCATAGAGTCATAGAAGATCAGACTCAGAGAGTATGCCGCCTTTGCCAGGATAAAGATCAGGAGAAACCAGATCCAGGAGCTTAAAAAACCAAGTACGATACAGCCGCAGGCTCCTGTCAAAAGGGAAATCAAAAAGAGCCGTTTCTTCCAACCACGGAAGTCGGAGACAGTTCCAAGAACCGGGCCAAGCAGAGCAGTGATAATGGTTGCGGCGGAAGTAGCATATCCCCAGAACGCAAGATAATTGACTTCTGAGACATAGGCGCTGGATGCAAGATAATTAAAATAAATCGGCATAATAGTGGAAACAAGGAGGGTAAAAGCCGAGTTCCCTACGTCATAAAAAATCCATTTCTTTTCCAGTGATGTTGTCTTCCATTTCATTGTGAAAGTTCCTCCCTGTCAGGTTGATAGCTGCTTTCCTCCTTTGGACTTAGAACCGGTATCTCCCTCCAGCCCGGTTTCGGCCCGAATGTGTGACGGAAATACGGTGAGAGCGGGATGCCTTTGTGCAGGAACCCCAGGTAGTTGGACGTAAGGGAAAGGCAGAGGGGAACGCTTGCCTCCATCAACTTGTCCAGTCTCAGATTGCTGTCCGTACAGAGCGGATTGTCCGTTTCATTCATCAGAAGTCCCCCTAAACTTTTGTATGTAAAGGTGGCATGGAGGGCGGCCTTGACCAGACTGCGGATGAGCCTGTCGGATGTGGTAAACAGGTCATTGTACCAGATCATGGAGGAAATGGAAGATTCCACCTGCCTGACGCTAAGAGTCGGGAAAAAGGTTCGAATCACTTTTGCGCTCTCCTGGCTTGTCCGAAGATGAGAGGTCACTTTTGCGTGCAAAGGCCGTCGATGCTGCTTTAGGAGAAGATAGCGGTCAAAATTTGTCTCGATATCTGAGTGCGTGACAGGGTCTGTCGTAAGCTTTTTCTCGATGTAGCTGTGACAGACACTGTCCAGTGTAAAATGGCAGAGAAAACCCAGGATATAGGCGAGTCCGGCATTTTTTTCAGGCACTGTGGAACCGGAAAGAATCACGTCTTTGGCGCGCCGGAAAAAGGGAGCTGCAGAGACGTCGTGCATCCGGTATCCGGTCTGGCTGACACGGTTTTTCAGAGGGGCATAATAATAAAAGAACAGATCCGGACCGTGCAGACCGATCTCAAACAGGTCTTTATGAAGGTCAATCCGTTTTTTTATATCGGAAGGAAAATTCTGTTTCATCATTTCCCCGAAGGTGTAATGTGCATAGATGGATGGCATCTTATTACCTCCTGTATTTTGGTAGTGACAGTTACGGCTCCGGCGCCTAAAGGCACCGGAGCCGAGTTGCCAAGTATCGAAACCTGTCCGGATTTAGATTTCTCTTGTGTATGTCTTGAGCCATTCTTTCTCTTCTGTGTCCAGATACGGAGAAACTTTCTCATAGACGTCTTTATGATAATCGTTGAGCATTTTCTTTTCTTCTGCTGTCATCATATCCGGGTTGATGGCATCGAGATCCATCGGAATAAAAGTGATTGGCTCGAAATACATGAACTGGCCGTACTCGTTCTTCTCGCCTTCACAAGTGAGAAGTTCGTTCTCCAGACGGATACCGTGGCTTCCTTCAATATAGATACCAGGCTCGTCTGTGATAATCATACCTTTTTCAAATGGCTGGATTTCACCTGCGCGGAACTGCCATCTGAAACCTGCCGGACCTTCGTGGATGTTCAGAAGGTATCCGACTCCGTGACCGGTTCCGTGATTGAAGTTTAAGTTTCTGTCCCAGAACGGTTTTCTTGCGAGCAGATCCAGAGTCATTCCGGTGCAGCCCTTTAAGAAACGTGCGTTTGCAAGGGAAAGATTACTGATGGCAACCAGTGTAAAATGGTCTTTCATAATCTGCGGAACTTCTCCGAGCGCATAAGTACGTGTCACATCTGTGGAACCTTCATAGAATCCGGCCCCTGTATCAGTCAGGAAGAGTCCTCCCTCTTTCAGCTCTACATCTGTCTCAGGCGTGGAGGTATAATGAACAATGGCGCCATGTTCACCGTAGGAGCTGATCGGCTCAAAGCTTGGACGGATGAAATTGCCCTGCTCTGCGCGGAACTCGTCGAGCTTGTCTGATGCGCTGATCTCAGTAATTGTCATTTTGCCGACATTTTCTTTCAGCCATTTCATAAATTTTACATGAGCGACGCTGTCTTTGATCTGAGCCTTGCGGATGTTTTCAATCTCTACTTCATTTTTGATTGCTTTGAAGAGGATCTCCGGATTGCGCTCTTCCACTTTGGCAACTCCTTCCGGAATATTGTTGTAAAGAGCGTAGTTCAGTCTTGCAGGGTCGATCAGCAGAACTTCATCTGAGGCTGTTTTTTTGATATCTTCGTAAATATCATTATACGGATGGAGGACCACGCCGTCTTTTTCCAGATCCGCTTTGATTTCACTGTTTAACTTAGCTTCGTTAATGTAAAGGTCTACTTTGTCCATGGTGATCACTGCATAGGACAGAACAAGCGGGAAGAACTCAATATCATTTCCACGAATGTTGAGTGTCCAGCAGATGTCGTCCAATGTGGTGAGGACATGAGCAGTTGCCCCTGCCTTTTTCATTTCTTCACGGATTCTGGAAAGCTTGGAAGCAACAGTCTCTCCGGTGTATTTCAGATTCAGAGCGAAAACCGGCTCCTCGGAAAGTACCGGACGGTCTTCCCAGATTTGGTCGATCAGATCGTACTCGTAAATAACTTTGCCGTTTTTCTGAGCAGCGATGGATGCGTAATCCTGTCCTTCTCCCATGGAAACGACGCGGCCGTCAAATCCGAGTACTCCGTTTTCAGGTAATGTATCAACCAGGAACTCATGGATCGTCGGAACACCTGGCTCACCCATCTTCATCAGCTCAACAGTGGAGCCTTCCAACTGTTTTGCGGCCTGGATGAAATATCTTCCGTCTGTCCAAAGATAAGCGCCTGTTTTTGTGATGATAGCGGTTCCGGCAGATCCGGAGAACCCTGTAATAAATTTTCTTGCTTTAAAATGTTCCCCAACATACTCGCTCTGATGGAAGTCCGCTGTCGGTACTACATAAATGTCGATTCCTTTCTCCTCCATAAGAGAACGCAGCTTTGCGATTCTTTCAGGTACGTTCATAATAAAAACCTCCTATTTTCCGGCCATAAAGCCATTTCTCAAACAAACTCATTATAACACAAAAACAAGGGGAGAGTTAGTATTATTTTTGTGAAACCTGTGTTATACTTTCGTTATGAAAAAATCAAAACCAAGAAGGAAAGGGAAGAATTATGGAGCACTACGCAAGGTCGATTATACCGGTGATTGAATACAACTATGAGAATTTTACAGCGCTGGAGAGGACGATTGCGGATTTTTTCATTCAGAACAAAAAGAAGCGGGATTTTTCCGCCAAGGCGGTCTCGGAGCGTCTGTTTGTATCGGAGGCGTCACTCTCCAGGTTTGCGAAGAAATGTGGATTCCGTGGTTATAGGGAGTTTATTTATCAATACGAAGATACGTTTCGGGAAAAAAAGAGCAGACCCTTTGCGGATAATACGAAGCGGGTGCTTGACACATATCAGGAACTTTTAAATAAGGCATATAATTTGGCTGATGAGAAAAAGTTTCAGAAGATCGCGGGAATGCTTACGAGAGCGGAGAAGATTTTTGTGTGTGGGGTAGGAAGCTCTGGAATCGCGTCCAGGGAGACGGAGCTTCGATTTATGCGGATCGGACTGAATATCAATTCTTTAGTGGATCGGGACATGATCCGGATGAGAGCAGTGTTCCAAAATGCGTCTTCCCTTGTAATCGGATTCAGTATGAAAGGGGAAACTGAGGAAGTGCAGTATATGCTCCGGGAGGCTAAAAGAAGAGGAGCCAAATGTATCCTTGTGACAGCCCGCAATAATCCGGACTGCCTGGAGTACTGTGACGAAATTATTCTCGTTCCTGCTCTCGATAATCTGGAATATGGGGATGTGATTTCCCCACAGTTCCCGATTCTTGTTATGATGGATCTTCTTTATACATATTGTCTGGAGGAGAATAAAGAGAGAATTGACGCTTTTTTGGAAGACACGGCTAAAGCGTTGAAAAAGTAGGAGGATAGAGAAAAGTAAGCTTGGAAAATGAAAAGAAAGAGTCTTGACAAGTACCAGAGAATCGGGTAGTATTTGTCATAAGCATATAGAAGAAACAGGCAGAGAAAAGAAGAAGTAGCAACAGATCAGGTTCGTACAGAAAGTAACCGGCTGATGAGAGGTGCAGGAAAAGTTTGTTGTGAATACATCTTGGAGCTTCACACCGAAAGGGAAGTAGGCTGTGACGTCAGGCACACGTTACCGTGCCGGGAGATTTCCGGGGTCCTTTTGGATCAGGAGATGTCCTGTTAAGCCGGAGCTGTTCCGGGAATTAAGGTGGTACCACGAGTTTTCCCCTCGTCCTTTCTAAGGACGGGGGATTTTTATTTATAGGAACTGCGTTCTAATGAAATAAAAATATCCTGTGAGGTCAATGAAATGGAAGTATGGGATTTGTTTGATGAGAACAGGCGACCGCTTGGGAAACAGGCAGGCCGGAGAGAGCCGATAGTAAAAGGAGAATTTCATATTGTAGTAGTGGTATGTGTCATCAATGAGCAAAATGAAATCCTGTTGACGCTTCGCTCACCGGATAAAGAGAAATATCCGGGAACCTGGGAGAACACAGGAGGAGCTCTGGAAGCCGGGGAGGAAAGCCGTACTGCTGCGGTACGGGAGCTTTTTGAGGAGACCGGAATCCGGGTGCGGGAGAATGAACTGCATCTTTTGGATTCTCAGATGGAAGAATCTGCGTTTATCGATGTCTATGTTGTCCGAAAATCTGTCCCGGTGGAGAAGATCCGGCTCCAGGAAGGTGAGACTGTGGATGCCAGATGGGTGAGCCTTGATGAGTTTTGCAGGCTTGGAGAGGAAGAGAAGATTGCGCCGCCGATCTATCGAAGGTTTTGCAGGCTAAAGGGCAAGCTGGACGTATTCATCAGGGAGGAGTCAAGGAAGGAGCGATACCCGGCCTGCCGGGGAGAGAAGAGACAGGAATCAAAAAAGATGATTATCATTGGATGCAGCGGGAGTGGAAAATCCACTCTTGCGAAGAAGCTTGGCAGGATTATGGATCTTCCGGTTGTCTATCTGGACGCTTTGTCCTGGGATGCAGGATGGAAGCGCAAGCCCTTTGCGGAGTTTGACCGACTTACGGAGGCGGAGATCCGGAAACCGGAGTGGATCGTGGATGGGAATTTCCCTCGGACAGTGGAGCACAGGATGGATGTATGCGATACCATAGTCTATTTGGATTTCCCACGCTGGTTCTGTATTCTGAGTGTACTGAAACGGGTGCTGACGGGCTACGGGAAACCACGGCCAAGCATGAATGAAGGATGTCCTGAGAAGTTTGATCCGGGATTTTTAAAGCGGATATGGAATTTTGACCAAAGAAGCAAAGCACACTATTACGGGTACATGAAAAAGCTTTCCGGCACAAAGCTGATTGTGCTGAAGACAAGAAAAGAAGTCAACCGATTTGTGAAGCAGGCGGAAAAGGAAGGCAGGTTTATTCCGGGTAATTATCCCAAATAAAAGGAAACAGAAAAGAGTTATGATATTTTGTTTTCTATCATAAATAAAAGAAAGAAGAGGTAAGAATGATGCAGATTTACGAAGAATTACAGGCGAGAGGTCTGATTGCCCAGGTGACAGACGAAGAAGAGATCAGAGAGCTGATCAACAATGGAAAGGCAACGTTTTACATCGGGTTTGACCCGACTGCGGACAGCCTTCATGTAGGACATTTCATGGCACTTTGCCTGATGAAACGTCTTCAGATGGCAGGAAACAAGCCGATTGCCCTGATCGGAGGCGGAACCGGCTATGTAGGAGATCCGTCCGGAAGAACCGATATGCGTTCCATGATGACGCCAGAGCAGATTCAGCACAACTGTGACAAGTTCAAAGAACAGATGAGCCGTTTTATCGATTTCTCAGAGGGAAAAGCGCTCATGGTCAATAATGCGGACTGGCTTCTGGATCTCAATTATGTGGATTTTCTGCGGGAAGTAGGGCCGCATTTCAGTGTCAATAATATGCTTCGTGCAGAGTGTTACAAGCAGAGAATGGAGAAAGGATTAAGTTTCCTGGAATTTAATTACATGATTATGCAAAGTTATGATTTCTTCATGCTGTACCAGAAATATGGATGCAATATGCAATTTGGCGGGGACGACCAGTGGTCTAATATGCTTGGCGGTACGGAACTGATCCGCAGGAAATTAGGAAAAAATGCATGTGCTATGACAATTACGCTGCTTTTGAATTCCGAAGGTAAGAAGATGGGCAAAACCCAGTCTGGTGCGGTATGGCTGGATCCGGAGAAAACGTCACCGTTTGAATTCTACCAGTACTGGAGAAATGTAGCGGATGACGATGTACTCAAATGTATTCGGATGCTGACCTTTCTTCCGCTGGAGGAGATCGACAAGATGGATACCTGGGAGGGCAGCCAGTTAAACCAGGCAAAAGAGATTCTGGCGTACGAGCTGACAAAGCTTGTTCATGGCGAGGAAGAGGCCAGGAAAGCCCAGGATAGTGCAAGAGCGCTTTTCTCCAGCGGAAATGCCACGGAAATGCCGACCTGTGAACTTACAGAAGAAGATTTTACAGACGGAAAGATCGATATTCTGACTTTACTTCACAAGAGCGGACTGGTGCCGTCCAAATCTGAAGCAAGACGTGCTGTTCAGCAAGGTGGGGCAGCCGTAAACGGAAAAAAGGTGACAGATACATTCACTGCATATACGAAGGAAGAGTTTAATGAAGATTTTGTCCTGAGGAGAGGAAAGAAAAATTTCCGTAAAATAGTGGTGAAATAATATGAATATGCTTATTATGATTATAGTATTGACAGCATTGTCGGGGATTGGAGGAACCGGGATCGGAGCGGCGCTTAGTTCCACAGTAAAGAAGAGCTCCAACAAGGCAATGAGCCTGTTGTTAAGCTTTGCGTCCGGAACGATGATCAGTATTGTCTGCCTGGACCTGTTTCACGATGCACTGGAGACTGGAATGTCTAAGGGAGGGATCGCCCTCTTTGTCATCATCGGTTTTCTGACAGTGTATCTGCTGGAGCGGGTGATGGATGAGAAAGCCAAGCGGGCCAAAAGCCGGATGAGCAGGAAGATGATGACAGCCGGGATTGCCATGATGTTTGCCGTAGCCTGCCATAATATTCCGGTGGGCATGACCATTGGGGCGTCCGCCATCAGTCATGGCGGACTGATTGGAAGTCCGGCCATGACACTAGCAGTTTTTATCGGAATCCACAATGTACCGGAAGGAATGGCAATCTGCGCGCCCCTTTTGGCAGCGGGTATGACAAGGGGAAAAGCAGTACTGCTCACCGCCTTGAGCGGAGCCGCCATTGTAGTCGGCGGCATCCTGGGGTACTGGATCGGCGACATGGGTCAGATGGGACTTGCAGTCAGCCTGAGCTTTGCATCCGGTGCCATGCTGTATGTGAATTTCGGTGAAATCCTGCCGGAGTCGAACGCCCTGTACAGAGGGAAAACACCGGCATTTTTCACGGTACTTGGTATCCTGCTCGGCATGATGTTTATGCATACACATTAATGATAAACAGAATAAGCGCATAGAAACAGTCGGTCAAAGAGCTTTCCAAGTTCTTCGGCCGACTGTTTTCTTTTAGGTGGTTCTATATCATTATCCTGCCAGTTGTTATAATCAAAAAACATGTGTCTTGTCACATGTAAAAAAAGGGTGTATAATGCGGTGTAAATGAGTAAACAGACGGAGGAAACCGAGATGAGTTCTTTAACAGAAGAGATACAGATACTGAAAAAAGAAAAGCAGGCGATGATACTGGCGCATTACTATGTGCCGGATGAGGTGCAGGAAATTGCGGATGTGACCGGAGATTCGTTTTATCTAAGCAAGGTGGCAAAGGAGGCAGACGCGAAAATCCTTGTCTTTGCCGGAGTTTCGTTCATGGGAGAGAGCGCCAAAATCTTAAATCCCGAAAAGAAAGTGCTGCTTCCGGATCCGGCGGCGGACTGCGCTATGGCGCATATGGCGGATGTAGAGAAGATCCGGGCAATGCGTGATCGATATCCGGATCTTGCGGTAGTATGTTACATTAATTCGACCGCTAAGCTGAAACAGTATGCGGATGTCTGTGTGACGTCAGCAAATGCGGTGAAAGTAGTAAAAGCCCTGCCGAACAAGCACATTTATTTTATTCCGGATCAGCATCTCGGAAGCTTCGTGGCGGCTCAGGTGCCGGAAAAAGAGGTGATTGTGGGAGACGGATACTGTCCGGTACATCACCAGATCACAGCGGAAGAGGTGCGGCAGGCCAAAAAAGTCCACCCGGAAGCATCGGTTTTCGTTCATCCGGAATGTCCGAAAGAGGTGACAGAGCTGGCGGATTATGTAGGAAGTACGTCAGGAATTATCCGTGCGGTGGCAGAGGACGAAGCAAAGACCTGCCTGATTGGAACAGAGCTGGGAGTGTTATATGAACTGAAAAAGCAGAATCCGGAAAAGGAGTTTTATCCACTCCAGGCAGAGCAGTGTTGTTATGATATGAAGAAAGTGACGCTTAAGAAGGTTCGGGACTGTCTTCGTGACGAGACGAATGAAGTCTATGTGGATAGAGAGGTCAGCGAAAAGGCAAATAGAGCGATGGAACTGATGTTACAGCTTGCAAAATGATCGGGGAGTGTACAGCAATGAAAACAATACAGACAGATATCCTGATTGTCGGGACAGGAGCAAGCGGCCTGTTCGCCGCTCTCCATATACCGGAAGACAAGAAGGTGTTGATGATCACAAAAGAAGAGGTCGAAAAAAGTGATTCTTTTCTGGCTCAGGGTGGAATCTGTGTATTGCGGGATGAGTCAGATTACGACAGTTTTATGGAAGATACGCTGAAAGCCGGACACTATGAGAACCGGGTGGAATCGGTGGATATTATGATCCGTTCTTCCCAGGATGTGATCCGTGAACTGATTGATTACGGCGTGGATTTCGCAAAGGAAGACGGAGAGCTTGTCTACACGAGAGAGGGATGCCACTCCAAACCACGGATTTTATTCCACGAGGACATTACGGGGGAGGAGATTACAGGAAAGCTTCTGAAAGAAGCAAAGAAACAGAAGCATATCACGATCATGGAACACATGACGATGTTGGATCTGGTAGAGAAAAAACAGCAGTGCCATGGTGTGGTGGCGGTGGACAAGGAAGGAGAGGCATATTTTCTGAAAGCCGGAAATACGATTCTTGCAAGTGGAGGAATCGGTGGCCTTTATAAACATTCCACCAATTATCCACATTTGACAGGGGACGCTCTCGCGATTGCCATGCGTCATCATGTGGAATTGGAGCATATTGATTACATACAGATTCACCCAACTACCCTTTATTCTCAGCGATCCGGCAGGAGATTTCTGATCTCTGAGTCGGTGCGTGGGGAGGGAGCCAAGCTCTATGGAGCGGACGGAAAGAGATTTGCCAATGAAGTACTGCCAAGAGACCTTTTGACAGAAGAAATCCGAAAGCAGATGGAAAAGGATGGAAAGCCGTATGTCTGGCTGGATATGACGGTACTTGGAGAAGAAGTGATCAAAAGCCATTTCCCGCATATTTATGAGCATTGTTTGGAGGAAGGGTACGATGTGACGAAGGACTGGATTCCGGTTGTCCCGGCACAGCATTATTTTATGGGCGGAATTCATGTAGATCAGGACAGCCGCACATCTTTGAAGTGTCTTTATGCGGTGGGTGAGACAAGCTGTAATGGTGTACACGGTGCTAACAGGCTTGCCAGCAATTCTCTTCTGGAGAGCCTGGTCTTTGCAAGACGGGCAGTTTGGCATCTTTTGAACAATAAAGAGGCGGATACAGGAGAGGATTTGGAAGAGGTTGTTTCGTGTGCAAAAAAAGCATGGGAAGAGCTCCAAAAAGAGAAAAGTATTCCACAGCAGTACCGAAGGGAAATTCTGGAGGAAATAGAAAGGGTAAGGAAAGCAAAATGAACGAAATTACAATGAAATTAGTGGCGGATAAATTGATTATGCAGGCGCTTGAGGAGGATATCACAAGTGAAGATATCAGTACGAATGCCGTGATGCAAAAGGAGCAGATGGGGGAGGTTGATTTGATCTGTAAGGAGGACGGTGTTATTGCCGGTCTTTGGGTTTTTGAGCGGGTGTTTACCTTGTTGGATCCTAATGTCACGGTTTCGCTCTCTGTCAAGGACGGAGACGAGGTAAAGAAAGGTCAAAAGATGGGAACTGTGGCGGGGGATATCCGGGTACTCCTCTCCGGGGAGCGTACCGCATTAAATTATCTCCAGCGGATGAGCGGGATCGCTACTTACACGAGAAGCGTGGCAAAACTCCTGGAAGGCAGTAAGACTAAATTGCTTGATACGAGAAAAACAACACCCAATATGCGGATCTTTGAAAAATATGCTGTCCGTGCGGGCGGCGGATATAACCACCGCTATAATCTTTCCGACGGCGTGCTGTTAAAGGATAATCATATCGGAGCGGCAGGAAGTGTCAGAAAAGCGGTGGAAATGGCAAGAGAATATGCGCCGTTCGTAAGAAAGATCGAGATTGAGACGGAAAATCTGGATATGGTAAGGGAAGCAGTGGAGGCAGGGGCTGACATTATCATGCTTGACAATATGTCCCCGGAGATGATGCGGGATGCGGTAGCCTATATTGACGGGCGCGCCAAAACGGAATGTTCCGGCAATGTGACAAAAGAAAACGTTGCACAGCTTGCGGCAGTAGGTGTAGACTATATCTCAAGCGGGGCCCTTACCCATTCGGCTCCGATTCTGGACATTTCACTGAAAAACCTGCATCCGGTAGCATAGGGACCGGTGCCGGGGAAAGGACGGAACAGTATGGATGGAGAATTTCGCAGACAGCAGATTTTAAAAGAGATACAGCAAAGTGGGACTCCGGTATCCGGGAAGAAGCTTGCCGGAAAATACAGCGTCAGTCGTCAGGTGATTGTGCAGGATATTGCTATTTTGCGGGCTGCCGGAAATGATATTGTTTCTACCTGCAGGGGCTATGTCTGCCAGAAAAGCTCATATGCCAGACGTACGATCCAGGTACGGCATACGGACGATGAGATCATGGAAGAGCTGAACGTAATTGTAGATTTCGGGGGAACGGCGGAGGACGTATATATTCACCATAAGGTTTACGGAACGCTCCGGGCGGCACTGGGGATCCGTACGAGAAAGCAGGTACAGGATTTTGTGGAAAAGATCCGAAGCGGACAGTCCAGTCCGCTGAAAAATGTGACAAGCGGGAGACATTTTCACACGATCAGTGCGGAGACAGAAGAGGTACTTGATGCGATTGAAGAAGAGCTCCGGAAACGGCACTTCCTGGAGGAGTGATTGGAAGATCCGGCAGGAAAAAGGTCAGAGGACATGGCAGGAAAGGAGAAGAAAACGATGGGATGGAGAGAAATCAAACCAGAAGAGTGGAAGGTAAACCCGTTCACTGCGATCGGAAAAGAGTGGATGTTGATTACAGCAGGTGAGAAGGAGAATTGTAATACGATGACCGCAAGTTGGGGCGGTATGGGTGTGATTTGGGGAAAACCATCGGTTACGGTATATATCCGTCAGAGCCGTTATACGAAGGAATTTGTAGACAGAGGAGAGTGCTTCTCCATTACTTTTTTTGATGAGAAATATCGCAATGCATTAAACCTTTGCGGTACAGTGTCCGGGAGAGACCGGGACAAGATTTCGGAGGCGGGTCTGACGCCATGTAATGTGGAGCAGACGGCGGCTTTTGAGGAGGCAAAGGTGATTGTTCTCTGTAAAAGGCAGTTCCACCAGGTTATGAGCCCGGAAGGATTTGACGTCAAGGAAAATGACAGTAAATGGTATGCGGACCGGGACTATCATACCATGTACATCGGATCCATAGAGAAAATACTTGTCAAAGAAGAGGAAGCGTGGGACGTGTAATCGCCTCCGGGTTTCCATTTTATTCTCTGGACTCTTTTGAGGAGTCTTTACGGGAGCAGGCGTAGAAAATGCCGAAACTTCTTGACAATGCGAAAGACAGGGCTTAGACTAAAACAAGACAAAGGGGAGCCGGAGGCAGTCCGGCTGAGAGTAGGACCGTGTGTGTCCTTTACCCTGAAACCTGATCCGGATCATGCCGGCGTAGGGACCATATCTGAGAGATGGAGTGTTGGAGATAGTTGATTATCCATGATCCATAGATGAGAGGTGGCTCTGCCGGATTGTTCCGGCAGAGTTTTTACATTTTATAAACAACAGGAGGAGAAACAAATGAATGCAAGTGTAGCGATCCAATCCTTACCGGATGCGGCAAATGACGAGGAATTAATCCGTATTGTAGATGAGGTCATTGCGTATATCAAAAGTACGGGCCTGAATTATTATGTAGGGCCGTTTGAGACAACCATTGAGGGCGACTATGATGAACTGATGGACATTGTAAAGGAGTGCCAGCACATTGCTGTGCGTGCCGGAGCGCCGCACGTTGCTGCCTACATCAAAGTCAGCTACAGACCGGAAGGAGATGTGCTGTCCATTGAAAAGAAAGTTTCAAAGCATCACGAATAAATGCTGGTCTCTGGCGGCTATTGTCGTAATTCTTGTACTATGGCAGGCAGTGTCCGCAGGGGGATTGGTTCCGGGCTATATGCTCCCGTCTCCAGTGGAGGTCGTACAGGCGTTTATCAGCGAATTTCCACTTTTAATGGAAAATGCGAAGGTGACGCTTGCGGAAGCTTTCCTGGGCCTGCTGTGTGGTGTGGCGCTTGGTTTTGTGATGGCAGTCGTTATGGACAGGTTTGACCGGCTCTATCAGGCGTTTTACCCACTCATTGTGGTGACACAGACGATTCCGACGGTGGCTGTCGCCCCGCTTCTGGTGCTGTGGTTTGGGTATGAGATGCTTCCAAAGGTGATTCTGATTGTCATTGTAACCTTTTTTCCGGTAACGGTCGGGTTGCTGACCGGATTTCGGTCGGCAGATCCGGATATGATCAATCTGCTCCGCTCCATGGGAGCGGGCAGAATTCAGATTTTCCGGTATATCAAGCTTCCTCAGGCGATGGGGCAGTTTTTTTCCAGTCTTCGGATCTCCGCATCGTATTCCGTGGTGGGAGCGGTAATCTCCGAATGGCTTGGCGGTTTTAACGGCCTTGGTGTATACATGACAAGAGTAAAAAAGGCCTTTGCATTTGACAAGATGTTTGCGGTGATTCTGCTGATTTCAGTCATCAGCCTGGTTTTGATGAAGCTGGTGGATCTGGCGCAGAGGAAATGCATGGCGTGGGAACAAACAGAAAGAGGAGAAGACAGATGAAAAAGAAAATCATTGCGATACTGATGGCAGGATGTATGACATGTTCACTTGCTGCCTGCGGTTCTGACGAGGGAGAAAAGGGAAAAGAGGGGAAAGAAAAAATTACATTTGTGCTGGACTGGACGCCAAATACGAATCATACTGGTCTCTATGTGGCGCAGGAGAAAGGCTATTTTGAGGATGAGGGACTGGACGTTGAGATCGTACAGCCGCCGGAGGACGGAGCAGACGCCCTTGTCGCTTCGGGGAAAGCGCAGTTTGGAATTTCTTTTCAGGATACGATGGCACCTGGAGTGACAGGTGAGGATATGCTTCCGACGACAGCGGTAGCGGCAGTTGTTCAGCATAATACTTCCGGTATCATTTCCAGAAAAGGCGAGGGCATGGACCGGCCGAAAGGTCTGGAGGGCAAAAAGTACGCTACCTGGGACGCACCGATCGAAAAGGCGATGATGCAGAATGTCGTGGAGGCAGACGGCGGTGATTTTAGTAAGGTAGAGCTGGTTCCAAGTACGGTGACGGACGAGGTTTCTGCCCTGGAGTCCAAGTCTGTCGATGCAATCTGGGTTTTCTATGCATGGGCGGGGATTGCTACTGAGGTGGCAGGACTTGAGACAGATTATTTTGCGTTTAGGGATGTCAACCCATCATTCGATTATTATACACCGGTTATTATCGGAAACAATGAATTCTTAAAGAATGAACCGGAGACGGCGAAGAAGTTTTTGTCTGCTGTAAAGAAAGGATATGAAGACGCCATTGAGAATCCGAAAGCAGCAGCGGAGGTTTTGTGCGAGGCATCGCCGGAGCTTGATAAGGATCTTGTCTTGGCAAGTCAGGAATATCTGAAAGACCAGTATGTTGCGGACGCTAAAAAATGGGGGTATATCGACCCGGACAGATGGAACCGGTTCTATAACTGGCTGAATGAGAATGGGCTGACAGAGACTGAGATTCCGGAAAATACAGGATTTTCTAATGATTATCTTCCGGAATAGCAAGGAGGAAACATGGCAGATTTAGTAGTGTCAGATGTGACAAAGGCGTTTGGAGAGAAAACGGTCTTACAGGATGTCTCCATTCGGATTCAAGATCACGAGCTGGTAAGCCTTCTTGGAGTGAGCGGCGGTGGCAAGACAACCCTGTTTAATGTGATCTCCGGTCTGCTTACTCCGGATCGGGGGCAGGTGCTCCTGGATGGGGAAGATATCACGGGAATTCCGGGGAAAGTCAGCTATATGTTACAAAAGGATCTGCTTCTTCCATACCGTACGGTGGAGGATAACGTAGCGCTTCCGCTTGTGATCGGCGGCATGAAGAAAAAAGAGGCGAGGCAGAAAGTAGCGCCGTATTTTGAGGAATTCGGTCTCTTGGGAACCGAGAAGAAGTATCCGGCGCAGCTTTCCGGTGGAATGAGGCAGAGAGCGGCGCTTTTGAGGACGTATTTGTTTTCTGACCGTCTGGCGCTTTTAGATGAGCCGTTTTCAGCGTTGGATACATTGACGAAGCGTGCCATGCACCGCTGGTATCTGGATGTAATGGAGCAGATCCATCTTTCCACGATTTTTATTACTCACGATATTGATGAGGCGGTCTTATTGTCGGACCGGATTTATATTCTGGGAGGGAAACCGGGGCGGATTGTCGATGAAATCCGCATCGAAGAGCCAAGACCGAGACAGAATGACTTTCAGCTCACAGACCGTTTTCTTTTCTATAAGAAACGAATTTTACAGACGATCGAAGAATCAGAGGAGTAACATTCTCTGATTTTTTATATGCGACGATCCGAAGTCCGAGTCTATCAAGGAGCTTAGTGATCGCTTATAATACTGGAACGTGCTTCTTAATACTTCTTGTGATTCGCTTGCACTACATAGGATAATTAGAAACAATAATTATTATTAAATTTTTAATTTCCTATTGTCAAACATGGAAGGATATGGTATTCTGTGGTTAGTTTGAACTAACTAAAAGGAGGCTAATTATGTCATTAATTGGAAAAGAAATCAATGAATTTCATGTACAGGCTTATCAGAAAGGAGAGTTCCGGACGGTGACGAAGGATGATGTGCTTGGAAAATGGGCGGTATTTTTCTTCTATCCGGCGGATTTTACATTTGTGTGTCCGACAGAATTGGAAGATCTGGCTGAAAAATATGGGGAGCTTCAGAAAATGGAATGTGAAGTATACAGTGTATCCTGCGACACGCATTTTGTACATAAGGCATGGCACGATGCTTCCGAGAGAATCCAGAAGATCCAGTATCCGATGTTGGCAGATCCGACAGGATGTCTTGCAAGGGATTTCGGTGTGATGATCGAAAGCGACGGAGTTGCGGAGCGAGGCACTTTCATTGTTAATCCGCAAGGAAAGATTGTCGGCTACGAAGTGAATGACGGTAATGTGGGCCGGAACGCAGATGAGCTCTACAGGAAAATCCAGGCCTTCCAGTTTGTGGCGGAGCACGGGGACGAGGTGTGTCCTGCGAAATGGAAACCGGGGCAGGAGACACTGAAACCGAGCTTGGATCTTATCGGTCTTCTTTAAGATGAGGATTACCTATGGAATATACAAAACGATATGATACGGTAATTGTCGGAGGCGGTCCTGCAGGCCTGTCGGCGGCGATATACATGGCACGGGCGAGGTACAGTACCCTCGTGCTGGAAAAGGAGACTTTCGGTGGTCAGATCACAATTACCTCGGAAGTAGTCAATTATCCAGGCGTCCCCAAGACAAGTGGGAGGGCGCTCACAGAAGAGATGAAGCGTCAGGCAGAGAGTTTTGGAGCCGACTTTGCCAAAGCTGAGGTCTATTCGTTGGAACAGGAGGATGATGTATGGACGCTGCGGACTGGCATAGGAAAAATCCAGACATTCGGCGTTATTCTGGCGGTAGGTGCTAGTCCGAAGAAGATTGGATTTCCAGGAGAAGAGACATGGAAGGGGCGAGGTGTTGCGTACTGTGCGACCTGCGACGGAGAATTTTTCACAGGAAAAGAAGTATTCGTAATCGGAGGCGGTTATGCGGCGGCCGAGGAGGCCATGTTTCTGACAAGATACGCCAGTCAGGTACATGTCATGGTGCGGAAGAACGAGATGAGCTGCGCCAGATCCATTGTGGAGAAAGTGGAGCGCCATCCGGGGATCGAGCTACACTATGAGACGGAGATCCGCGAGGTATCCGGGGATAACCTGATGAACCGGGTCGTATTCTGGGACAGGCACAGACAGGAAGAAGTGGTCTACGAAGCGAAAGAGGGGGATTTCTTTGGAGTATTCGTCTTTGCAGGATACGAGCCTGCTACAGAATGGTTAAAGGAAACAATCGCCTTGGATGAGAAAGGATATATTCTGACCGGGCCAGATCAGCAGACAGACCGGATCGGGGTCTATGCGGCGGGGGACGTGTGTATCAAGCAGCTCCGCCAGGTAGTGACTGCGGTCAGCGACGGAGCCTTGGCTGCCACCTCACTGGAGAAATATGTTTCAGTCCAGAGGAAAAAGCTGGGGCTTCCGAAGGTGCCTGTATCAAAGGAGAGCGAAAAAAAGCAATGTCGGAATGAAAAATCAGCCTCTGATGGGGATCAGAATATGAGTTCGAATATGACGTCAGATGTGGATTTGGATGGCCGGAATTCTGGGAAGGATGGAGCCTTTTTTGAGCCAGTGTTAAGGGAACAGATGCAGAGCCTGTTTGAACGGTTTGAAGCCCCGGTTAAAGTTGTCGGAAAGCGAAAAGCGGGTGACGCGCTATGGGAGGAGCTGGATGGATTTATGCGGGAATTGGTCTCCTTTGCGAATCCGGTATGGTATGAGATTGAGGAGGAAGAAGGGGAGAAGCCTTCCTTAGAGATCAGAAAGGCGGATGATACCCGCACCGGAATTTCCTTTTATGGCGTTCCAGGAGGGCATGAAATCAATTCTTTTCTTTCGGCTCTTTATAATACGGCAGGCCCGGGAAAGGAAATTTCCGGGGAACTAACAGAGAAGATCCGGGGACTTCCGGACTGTGATCTCAAGATCTTCGTCTCACTGTCCTGTACCATGTGTCCGGAGGTGGTGATGGGAGCGCAGAAGATCGCCTCTTGTCATCCAGGGATCAGTGCCTCAATGTGTGATCTTCGATATTTCCCGGAGGAAAAGAAACAGTACGGAATCCTAAGCGTTCCTTGTATAGTGATCGACGGTGAAACAGTATTCTTTGGCAAAAAAAACCTGGAACAACTTGTAAAAGAACTAGAAACAAGGAGAGACAGGGGCGGGGAATAATGCGGCATCAATTTTGCGGCAAGAATATAGAACGAACAAAAAAGGACTCTTTGGGGTCCTTTTTTTATAGGTAGAAAGGGGGAGCGTTCGTGAGTTGATTGTTGATAAGAAGTCTGGTCTGAGGTAAGAACTTTGTCATTTTTATAGAAGCAGATAGAAAAAAATTGGTAACAAATCTGTAATAAAAAAGAAAAGAAAATAGTGAATTTATTAAAAAAATTACAAATATGAATATTATAAATAAAATTTAAGAATTCTTAAAAAATGTTTCCTTGACGGTCCCTATCCTGGGTGTTATTCTGGGAACTACAGTAAACGGGTACCCAAAATGAACTTACGAAAGAGAAATGGAAAAAGCTATGAATGAACACAAAAGAAGAACACGAAGCAGGGAGAGCAGAAAGAAACAATTATTTCTGCGGGTAGGGATAACTGTTCTGACTCTTGCTGTCCTGATATTCGGGGGGATGTATTACTACGTTTCTACACATCCTCTGAAGCTGAAGGGGGACGTGGTGGAGCAGGAGATGGGAGAGCCTTTTGACCCACAGGCATATATTACGAGGGTCTGGCTTGGAAGTCCAGGTGAAGTCAGCGTGCGGTCGGAAGTGGATACATCGAAAGAGGGAGATTATCCGGTTGTCTATGAGTGGAGAGACCACCGTGAGAAGGCCGTTGTGAAAGTGCGGGATACGACGCCGCCGACCCTTGTGCTGAAGGATTACAGTACGGATCTCGCCGAGGAAATTAAGCCGGAGCTCTTTGTGGAAAAGACCAGCGACCTCTCCGACGTTTCAGTCCGCTTTGAAAAGGAGGATGACTGGAGCCAGGAGGGGACGTATACCGTAAGGATTCTGGCAGAAGATGCGAGCGGCAATCAGACCATAGAGGAAGCCAGCCTTACAAGAAAGAAGGATACACAGAAGCCGGAGATTCAGGGTGTGCAGAATCAGACGGTCAAGCAGGGAAAGAGCCTGGATTTTACAGGCGGAGTCTCCGTAAAAGATGATATGGATCCCAAGCCATCATTGGAGGTTCACTCGGAGCACGTCGATTTTGCTACACCAGGCATCTATAAAGCTGTGTATACCGCCAGAGACCGGTCGGGGAATGTGGAGGAGATCGTTCAGAAAGTGACGGTGGAGGCGAATCCGGAGTGGAATGAAAAGATCGTATATCTGACCTTTGACGACGGGCCGTCGGATAATACGAAGAAGATTTTGGATATATTAGATGAATATAAGGCGAAAGCTACATTCTTTGTTACAGGACATAATCAAAAGAAAAATGATATGCTCCGCATAGCGCATGAGAAAGGACATGCTGTAGGACTTCACACATATACCCACGACTATGCATCTGTCTATGAGTCGGAACAGGCATATTTTGATGATTTACAGAAAATTTCTAACATGGTCGAGAAGGTAACGGGAGAAAAGTCCCGGTTGATCCGTTTCCCGGGCGGTTCCAGTAATACCATCAGTAGGAAATATGCTCCGGGACTGATGACGAAGCTCACGAGGGAAGTGCAGGAAAAAGGGTACCAGTATTTTGACTGGAACTGTGATTCCACCGATGCAAGCGGAAATAATGTTCCGGTGGATAAGCTGATCGCAAATGCGACGTCTTCCCAGGCGAAGCATATCAATATTTTAATGCATGATACAGATGCAAAAGACACCACGGTGGAAGCACTGCCAAAGATCATTGAGCATTACCGGAAACAAGGCTATGCTTTTAGGGCGCTGACAGTGGATTCGTATGCGCCGCACCACCAGGTCAATAATTAAAGGAAGAATGTGGAAAAGGCAGGAGCCGTCCGGAAAAGATCCGGGCGGCTCTACTTTTTTTTGCGGACGGCAATATCTTGGAACTGGAAGTAGTCTGGGCGGTGGCGGGACTGGGTATACTCAAATTGAATCCCGTTGTCGTCAAAGGTTTGATTGGTGATGACGGCAAGACAGGTATAATCTTTCAGATCCAGGTACGTTTCGTCCGCCTGGGTCATGCGCTCCACTGTAATGGTTCGCTTACTTGTGGAGATGGAGATCCCCAGATCATTTTCCAGATAATCATAGACGGAATTGCGGGCGATTTCCGGGGTCAGATCTCTTACCTGCTCCATGCAGAAATAATTGTGATCCAGAATGAGCGGAATTCCATCCAAGTAACGCAGACGTTGAATGTAGTACAATTTGGTGCCGAAAGGGAAACCGGTCTTTTTAGAGATTTTTTCGTCGGCGGATAATTGAGAAAAATGAAGTACCTTTGTAAATGGAACCTTTTTGTTTCTTATGGCGGATTCCAGGAAGGACTCGATTCCTCCCACGGTAAAAGCAGCCTGATCCACGGGCTGGAAGATATTGCGAACGCCTTTTCCGTGCATTGGCTGCACATAGCCTTCGGCTGTCAGTTCAGCCAGAGCTCGCCGGACTGTATTCCTGGAACAATCATAGGTCTGTACAAGAAGATGTTCTGATGGAAGCAGATCCTGATAGGCGTACGTTTCGTCTTCGATTTTCTGTTTCAGATCGTGATAGATGATATCATACTTTGCTTTTGGCAATGTTTTGCACTCCCTTTTCTTGTTTAAACATCTTAAGATACAGTATAAGGACATTGGGATCAGAAAGCAAGTAGATTTTTAGAAAAATGATTGACATGTTTAAACAAGCGTGCTATATTAAAGTTGTTCAAACAAGTTCGTAAAAATAAATGGAAAAGGAGAGAGAAGCATGGCGAAATACGAGAATGACGTGAAGCAGCTTTTGAAGCTGATCGGCGGCAAGGAAAATATCCAGGCTGTTTCACATTGTATGACAAGAATGCGTTTCGTACTTGTTGATCCGAAGAAGGCAGATGAAAAGGCTATTGAGGAGATTCCGGCAGTTAAGGGAACCTTCACACAGGCAGGACAGTATCAAGTTATCATTGGTAATGATGTGTCCGTGTTTTACAATGAATTTACTTCCTATGCTGGGATTGAGGGAGTAAGTAAAGAGGCGGCGAAGGAGGCCGCAAAGACGAATCAAAATGTAGTACAAAAGATGATGGGTGCGCTTGGTGAGATTTTCGCGCCACTGATCCCGGCCCTGATCTGCGGCGGTCTGATCCTAGGATTCCGCAATATCATCGGAGAGATCAATTTTTTCGAGAATGGCACAAAGAGTCTGGCAGATATGTATCAGTTCTGGGAGGGAACTTATAATTTCCTGTGGCTCATTGGAGAGGCGGTATTCCATTTGCTGCCAGTGGGCATTGTATGGTCTATCACAAAGAAGATGGGTACGACACAGATTCTTGGTATCATCTTAGGTTTAACACTGGTATCTTCCCAGCTATTAAATGGGTTCAGTGTGGCGGACACACCGACGGCCGATATTCCGGTATGGGATTTTGGATTTGCCAAGGTAGAGATGATCGGTTATCAGGGGCAAGTTATTGCTGCCATGATGGCAGGATTTGTCCTTGTATACCTGGAGAAATTCTTTAAGAAACACTGCCCGGAAGTGATCAGTATGATTGTCGTACCGTTTTGTTCCCTTGTTCCGGCAGTTATCATCGCACATACCGTGGTAGGGCCGATCGGCTGGACCATAGGAAACGCCATTGCGGATGTTGTCTATGGTGGACTGATGTCCAGCTTCGGATGGTTGTTTGCTGGGCTGTTCGGACTGCTCTATGCGCCGATTGTTATGACAGGGCTTCATCACATGACGAATGCCATTGACACCCAGTTGGTTAACACGTATGACGGAACGATTCTCTGGCCGATGATCGCGCTTTCTAACATTGCACAGGGCTCCAGCGTTTTGGCAATGTCCATTCTTCAGAAGAAAAACGAAAGAGCACAGCAGGTCAATGTTCCAGCATGTATCTCCTGTTATCTTGGTGTAACGGAGCCGGCACTCTTTGGTGTCAACCTGAAATATGGATTCCCGCTGATCTGCGGTATGATCGGTTCTGCCATCGCGGCGATGATCTCTGTCGGATTTGGCGTGCAGGCATTAAGTATCGGAGTAGGCGGACTCCCTGGTATCATTTCCATCAAGCCGGAATTCTACCTGATTTTTTTGCTGGCAATGGCAGAAGCTATCGTTGTACCGTTTGTTCTCACGTTTTTTGTGGGAAAGAAGAAGCTCTCTAAGGAAGACAGAGGACTTGCGGCAAAAGGGACAACAGCAGCGACAGAGACGGTACTAAAAGAAGAAACAGCGGAGTCAGTAGACAAAGCCCCGGAAGAATCACTGACAGAAATAAAAGCTATCTTAAGCGGAAAGGTGATTCCGATTGAAGAAGTAGATGATGATGTATTCTCCCAGAAAGTCATGGGAGACGGTGTGGCAATCGAGCCGACCGATACGACAGTGGTAGCTCCGGCGGACGCGGAGGTCAGCATTGTCATGGCGGAGACCGGACACGCATGTGGACTGACCCTTGCCAATGGGATGGAGATCCTCATCCATGTGGGAATCGATACAGTGGACATGGGAGGAGACGGGTTCAAGCTCCTTGTTGCTCAGGGAGATCATGTATCATGCGGAGCACCGTTGATTCAGTTTGAACCGGAGAAAATTAAAGCTGCGGGACATCCGACGACTACCATGTTGATTCTAACAGGAGAAGGAACTGCCCGAAATATCCAGATGAGAACAGGGCAGACAGCAGAGGCAGGAAAGACAGCCGTTATCTCATTTGAATAGAAAAATGAAGAAGAAAAGGGAGGAAAGCGCGTGATGAAAACAGTAGATTTTAAGAAAAGTACGGTTTATCAGATTTATCCGAAATCATTTTATGACAGCAACCACGATGGACTGGGTGATCTACGTGGAGTGATCCAGAAGCTGGATTACATCAAAGAACTTGGAGCAGACTACATCTGGCTGACGCCGTTCTTCGTATCCCCACAGAATGACAACGGATACGATGTGGAGGATTATTACAATATTGATCCACGTTATGGCACGATGGAGGACGTGGAAGAGTTAATCCGTGAAGCGGACAAACGGGGAATACGCCTGATGTTTGATATGGTATTCAACCATGTATCAAACCGTCACGAATGGTTCAAAAAAGCGATGGAGGGCGACCCGTACTACAAAGACTTTTTCTTCTTCAAAAAAGGCAAGGAAAACGGAGAGCCTCCGACTAACTGGGAGAGTAAGTTTGGCGGAAGTGCCTGGGAGTATGTGGAAAAATTCGATGAATATTATCTGCATCTTTATGATGTCACCCAGCCGGATCTTAACTGGGACAATGGAAATGTCCGCAAAGAAGTGCAGAACGTCGTGCGCTTCTGGATGGGAAAGGGAGTCAAAGGCTTCCGATTTGACGTGGTGAATCTGATCAGCAAAGGTCAGTTCGAGGATGACTACGAGGGAGACGGCAGAAGATTCTACACGGACGGACCGAACATCCACAAGTATTTAAAAGAGCTGCACGATATGACATTCGGCACCGACGCGGAAATCGTGACAGTAGGAGAGATGTCCAGTACTTCCATGGAAAACTGCTATCAGTATGCAGGAGCCGATACCGGAGAGCTATCTATGGTATTTAATTTTCACCATCTGAAAGTGGACTTCATGGGAAACGAGAAATGGGTCCTGGTGCCGGCGGACTTTGGAAAACTGAAGCAGATCCTTTTTGACTGGCAGACACAGATGTCGGAACACCATGCATGGAATGCGGTCTTTTGGTGCAACCACGATCAGCCTAGAGTTGTGTCCAGATTCGGAAGTGAGGATAAATACTGGAAAGAATCTGCCAAAATGTTGGGAACAGTGATTCACATGCTGAGAGGAACACCGTATATCTACCAGGGCGAAGAGCTCGGGATGACGAACGCAGGCTTTATGGATATTTCCCAGTACCGGGACGTAGAAAGTATTAACCACTTTCGGATTCTCCAGGAAAAGGGATTAACAGAGTCCGATGCCTATCGGATTCTGCAGATTCATTCCAGGGACAACAGCCGGACGCCAATGCAGTGGAATGCAAGTACGAATGCAGGATTCACGTCCGGGGATACAAAGCCTTGGATTTCGGTGAATCCGAATTATATAAAGATCAATGCCGAACAGCAGATGAGAGAGGATGACTCGATCTTTGCTTATTATCAGAAACTGATTCGTATCAGGAAAGAGCTGGATGTTGTGGCATACGGCGATATCACCCCGCTTGCAAAAGACCATCCATCCGTTTTCGCTTACAGAAGGAGCTATCAGAACGAAGATATGATCGTTGTCAATCATTTCTATGTAAAAGATACCGACTGGAAGATCGATCTGGATTTGACCGGGTACGACTGTATCCTTGGAAATTACAGTGATTACACGAAACCACAGGGAGGGACATGGAGACTTCGTCCTTATGAAACGATGATTTGGTACAGAAAATAAAAAGTCATACAATGGGGGCAGATTTCTCATACAGGAATCTGCCCCAAAAATACGATACAGAATATCATGTTTTCAGATCTTAAAACCGGATCCAGCGCTTTAATTCCTGGTAGATCCGTGCAATAGGAAGTCCGACGATAGTATTGTAGTCGCCGTGGATGCCTTTGATATAGACGGCAAAAGCGCCCTGGATTCCATAAGCGCCGGCTTTGTCGTAAGGCTCGTCTGTATTCAGGTAGGCCCCAATTTCTTCCGGCGACATCGGATAGACGTCCACATCGCTCGATTCGTAGAATGTATGCGTCTTCTCTTTTGTGCCATTATAAAGTATCAAACTGACCCCGGTATATACCTGGTGTATGTGATTCTGAAGGGAAGAGATCATCTGGTAAGCGTCGCCTCTTTCGGATGGTTTGCCGAGGATCTGTCCATTATTTGCCACAACGGTGTCGGATCCGATGACGAGAAATGATTCGCCAGGATGGGCAGCTTTCCATGTAGAATACACATTCTCCGCTTTTTGCCTTGCAAGTTCCTGCACGACTTCCTCAGGACGGGAGGAGGTGATCCGCTCTTCACAGGAAGATGGGAGTACGGTATGTTCGATTCCCACCTGGGTGAGCAGCTCCGTCCGTCGTGGGGAAGCAGACCCAAGAACGACAGTGAGGTCAGAAAGGGACAACCGTTCTGTTTGATCCTGACGGGATTCTGAGGAGGAGTCCAAAGCGTCACAACTCTGCACTGTTTCTTTTTCATTCCATGCATGGATGCATGCAGAATCGTATTCCGGGTGAGAGGCCGGATCAAACACAAGGATCTGGACACTATAAGGTTTTAACGTGAGCTGTCCATTCATATGGAAACGTTCTCCTCCAAGGAGATCCTGTACCTCTCCTTGAAGTTCGCCATGGTTGGCGGTAAAGTCAGAATTTTCCGCATTGATAGCAACGAATACCCGCTCCCGGTCTGTCTTTCGCTCGAAAATGAGCTGACGGTTAGTGATGAGGACATTCCGATATGAGCCGTTACACAGGGCGTCGCTTTTCTGACGAAAAGAGATCAGCCGCCGTAGGTACTGGGTGAATTCGTTCGGCTTTGGCGACTCAAAGCAAGGCCGGAGAGCATAGTCATTGTCAGGAGCTTTTATGCCTTCCTCTCCCCATTCGCTTCCATAATAAATACACGGAATTCCCGGCATGGTCATCAATGTGCCATAGACTGGATAAAGGTGGCGTTTATCCTTTAAAATGCTGGCGATCCGTGTAACATCATGGTTATCTACGAATGTCATCAGATGCTTGCCCCGGTAGATACACCACTGTTCCGGGCCAAATTGACGATTCAGGGAATGGGCGATTTCAAAAAGATTCATATCGTTAAAACTGGAGAACAGCCCTTTGTAACATTCATAGTTCGTGCAGCTATGGAGCATTTCATCATTGACGATCTGATTGTAGTCCCCAAACAGAACTTCCCCAATGAGAGCGAAGTCAGGTTTTAATTCGGTACAGAAACTCCGCAGTCTTCTCATAAATCCGTGATCCAGACTGTATGCTACATCCAGACGAAGCCCGTCGATTTCAAAGGTTTCGATCCAGAAGCGGACACAGTCTAACAGGTAATCCACCACGGCAGGATTTTTAAGATTCAGTTTCACAAGCTCGTAGTGTCCTTCCCATCCTTCATACCAGAATCCATCATCATAACCACTGTTTCCATCGAAGTTGATATAGAACCAGTCTTTATAAGGAGAATCCCATTTCTTTTCCTGTACGTCCTGGAAAGCCCAGAATCCTCGCCCTACATGGTTGAACACGCCGTCCAATACTACACGGATTCCTTTCGCATGGAGAGAGCGGCAGACCCCGGCAAAGTCCTCATTAGTCCCAAGACGACAGTCGATTTTACGGAAATCCCTTGTATCATATCCGTGATTGTCCGATTCGAAAACCGGATTCAGGAGAATAGAATCTACGCCCAGGTCTGCCAAATAATCCGTCCAGTCCAGAAGTTTGCGGATTCGGGAGACGGTCTGCCCGTCGTTGTGTACAGGAGCTCCACAGAATCCGATGGGATAGATCTGATAGAAAATACTATGATAAGCCCACATAAAAAGCCTCCTCATTCTTTTTGGTTTCTGTTATTCTATATAAAGAAATAAACAGTAACAGTGTACCATGTTAAAAATCAAGATTCAACGGGTGGAGCCCGAAAAGGGAGGGAAATGAGATGACTATGAAAAATGGAAGAAAAACGCAAAAAAAGGTTGACACAGTAGGAAGGTAATAATATAATAAAAAAGTATGACGTGAGAAGAAAACAGTTTGCACCAAAGCCCCGGAGCGGACTGATTTCCCAATATATACATGAATGTTAGTAGAAAATAGAGAATGTAAACAGGAGGTCAACCAATGAAAACTTATATGGCTAATCCAGATAAGATTGAAAGAAAATGGTATGTAGTTGATGCAGAAGGACAGACTTTAGGTCGTCTTTGCTCTGGAATTGCAAATGTTTTAAGAGGAAAAAATAAACCGGTTTATACACCGCACGTTGATACAGGTGACTACGTAATCGTAATCAATGCTGACAAGATCAAAGTGACAGGAAAAAAGATGGATCAGAAGATCTACTACAATCACTCCGAGTATGTCGGCGGTATGAGAGAGACAACACTGAAAGAAATGATGGCTAAGAAACCGGAAAAGGTAATTGAACTTGCTGTCAAGGGAATGCTTCCGAAGGGACCTTTAGGAAGAGCAATGATCAAGAAACTTCATGTTTATGCAGGTGCAGAGCATGATCACGCAGCTCAGAAACCAGAAGTGCTGACATTTTAAGGAAAGGTTGAGAGGAGGAAAATACAGTGGCTAATGCAAAATATTATGGAACAGGAAGAAGAAAAAAATCCATCGCAAGAGTATATTTAGTACCGGGAACAGGTAAAATCACAATCAATAAAAGAGACATTGACGAGTATTTTGGACTTGAGACATTAAAGGTTGTAGTTCGTCAGCCGCTCGTTGCTACAGAGACAACAGATAAATTTGACGTATTAGTAAATGTACACGGGGGCGGATACACAGGACAGGCTGGTGCCATCCGTCACGGTATCTCAAGAGCATTACTCGAGGCTGACGCTGAGTACAGACCAGTATTAAAAGCGAACGGATTCCTTACACGTGATCCACGTATGAAGGAGCGTAAGAAATACGGTCTCAAAGCAGCTCGTAGAGCACCTCAGTTCTCCAAACGTTAATATACAGATTGTTTATCCCGGGAGTTTCGGCTCCCGGGATTTTTGAAATTCGGAATCTTTATCCTATAGTCTTTATTCGTACGGACGGTGGTCCGATACGGTCACAATATTTAGTTTCTCATTTTTGACCTTACTATTTCAGGGAGACATACCATCAAATTTCCAAAAGACTGATTTTAACCGTATCCGGAGAGGGGGGGGGGCGGTCAGATTCTCAAAAATAACATTTATAGACGTGCTAAAGGGAGAACAGGTACGGCCAAATGTCAGAAAGTCAATTTATAACCGTAAAGAATAGAAAAAGGTACGGTTTAATCGCTTTAAAATCAATTCTTAACCGTAAACCCATGAAAGATCAATAAGCAAAGGAGAAAGGCATATGGCAAATCTCAAAGAAATGTTATCAAAAGAACAAAAAAGTGTTCAGTATTACCATCATATGTATGACAATGAAAAGAATGGTTCTTATATTCCGAAAGCAGAGAAGGAACAGATTCGAACTCTTGCCCAGAAGTCCTATGATGAAAGGATAGTAAGATTAGCCGGAAAGAGACTTGGTCAGATCGGGAGAATTTTAAGGGATTACGATGATGACGAGATAGAAAAGATCTATTTAAAAGAACATGATGAGAGAAAAAAGCTAATCCACCCGGTAGAGCCGACATGGGAGCCGCAATTAGAAAACTGGCTTGGTGAGGAGTATAAGAAGAAAGAATTCCGGGAGGGAGCGCTAATTATTTTAACGGAGAAAGGCGAACGAGTACGATCCAAATCCGAAAAAAATTCTGGCAGATTACTTTTATAGAAATGCGATACCGTATCAATACGAGAAGCCTTTGTACTTGAAAGGTGTTGGAATTGTGTATCCGGATTTTACGTTCCTTTCCAGAAAAACAAAACAGGAAATATACTGGGAACATGATGGAAGGATGGCTGATCCGTCATACGTTCGGAATGCTGTCAGAAAAATGCATGCGAATGAAAAGAATGACATATATCCGGGAGAAAGATTGATCCTAACATTTGAGACAGAAAAAAGTGTTTTGGATACTGCGATTGTGCAAAGAATTGTGGAGAAGTATTTACGGTAATCATATAATTTTCAATGATTATCATTAAAAATAGTTGGGATACACACAAAATGCGATTAGAATAGATGTAAAGCTGCATTTCAGAGATGCCGAAGTGTAGCGTGAAAAGAAAGGAATATTACCAGACGGATGATGTGAGGATGCGAACACAACGTTAGATAAACAGGCAGCGCAGGATTATTCATCCGATTGTCGTGATCCTTGGGAGGTTTTCTTTCTTTTGTTAGAGAATTGTGGTAGAATTTAGCTATATTGATATGTGGTATGATTGAAATTAAATGGAGAATATTATGAGGCGGAGTTCCTGCTGCCGATTTGTAATTCTCTCAGAATGGGTATATGTGGATATGAAGGTAGCAATACATATTCAAACCAATTTGAGACTGATAGAGAATAATTGAAAAAAGATGATCCGCTTCAGCGGTGGAGTTCGGGTTGACGGTGTTTGCAAAAGGAAGGTACATAAAACTATTTGAGATTTATAAGAAGAGGGAATTGAGGTGAAAGGAATGAGGAAAGAAGCCAGCAAGGAAGAATGGAAAAAGTTGTATGATGTGGCGACTCGAATCAAGGAATTAAAGCCATGGGAGGATTTCTGGGATCTGGACCTGATCTGTTTACGCGAAGGCGAGCGGGAAGATGCAGCCTTTGTCAGTGTCCTTGGAAGAGGCGGCGAGTGTTATGGGATTGTTGTGTATGAAGGATACGAGGAACTCAACACCTTTATGATGATGCTGAATCGGGAGCGGCTCAATCTGACACCGGAGTTTGCGATGGGAAACCAGAGTAATCTGACTTGCTACTGGGGGAACCGTGAAGAGCTGACGGAGGCAGAACGGGAAATCATTAAGGAGACGGGATATAAATACAGAGGGAGAAACCAGTGGCTGTATTTCCGTTCCTGTAAAGAAGGATATTTTCCATACCGTATGAATCAGGATGAGGTACATCGGATGTGCTATTATTTGGAACTTCTGGAGGAAGCGGTTTTGAAATATCGGAGTGAAGAAGTCAAGGTCGATTTCCAGGGCGGTGAAATGTATGTCTATTCTATTGATCCGGAGACAGAAAACCACTACTGGGGCGCGGAGGAACTTCCGTTTATTTCCTTCAATTACAGGACGTTGAAGCTGGATGATCCAGAGATGCGGGAGGCGTTAAGAGAAGTACCGGGAAACCGCTATGTGATTGAGATGGATATCGTCTATCAGGCGGCGAAAATGAACGACAAAAGTTACGACAGACCGGGGAATATGAGAATGGTAGTTATCGCCGAGTCCAGAACGGAGATCATTATGAAAGCACAGCTTTTGAAGCCTGAGGAAGACCAGATTGCGGTACTGGCTGACAGCCTGATCGAGTTTATTGGACAGTTTGGCGCTCCAAAGGAAATCCGTGTCAGTAATTTGATCGTGGAGGCTGCGCTGGAAGATATCTGCACGCTAACCGAAACGAAGTTGAGACGTGTGAGAAGACTTCAGTCCATTGATGATTTTATCAATGGGATGGGAGAGCGGATGAAATAGTGCCGGGGCAGGGGAACTTGTCAGATTTAACCGATTTTAGGTATTTGTGTCATGTCTATAATTGCCTGAAAATTCAGATGATTATAGACATGGAAAGAAAATAACAAATTAATAAAGAAAAAAGAAATAAATCTATTGACAAAAGAAATCAAGAGTGCTATAGTAAAACTATAAAATAACAGATCAGATTTGTAGGACGGACGCGAGCCGTAAACAGTCGGTTGTTATTTCTTTCAACACAGGTGTTGAAGGTTCCGGGAAAAGAAAGGCGCTATGTATCGGAACATCAAGTTTATGAAAGAGAGGTACGGACCACCAAAAACGTAAACTTTATTACCAAAATCCGGGAGAAAGAGGTAAAAGAATGATTGAAGAATCAAAGTAGAGGCGGGTGCTGATATATAGATATCGGTATCCGTCTTTACACATTGTATAGAAGGAACGGTCATTCCGTTTCTTTTTTTATTCCAATCTTTTTTTTCTGTCTGGGCGGAATCTCTTGAAGTGAAGAAAATGATAAAGTATAATGATTGCATGGATCCGTTTCAGAGACGGAAGAAAGGAAGAAACATGAGGAATTACTTCGATTGGGACAGATTTGGAGAGGATATCAGACGTACGGTTCAAGATGCGGTGGATTCGATGGATTTCCGAAGCCTGAATCAGACGATTACCGATACAATCAACAGTGCGGCAGGCAGTTTTAAGAAAAGTAAGAAAGACTACCGTCGCCGGACTGCTGGAAACGGGTGTGGCACAGCAGGTAATGACTGGGCAAAAGTAGATTTGAGTAAATTGAAACAACCGATGCTCTATGCAGGGACAGGTGGTAAGAAAGCCGCAGCAATGGCGTTGTCGATAATAGGGCTTGGAATTGGAGGAGCTTTTCTTGTAGGGGTGATTTTAACAGGTCTTACTATGCTGTTAATAGAATCCAGCACGGGAGTGATGTTTGGGTTCCTTTCTCTTGTAATGTTCACTGTGATTTTTGGCGGTGTCGGAATAGTAGGGATGAAAAAGCTTGGACGGGTACGGAGGTTTCAGGGCTATCTTTCTGAGTTACAGGGGAAAGAATACTGCAACATCAGTGAGCTGGCAAAGAGGACAAGAAAGAAGGATAAGGCAGTATTAAAAGACCTGGAGTGGATGATTGACAAGCGTTGGTTTATAGAGGGGCATTTGGATGATAATAATACTTGCCTCATTACCAGTCACGATGCATATGAAGCATATCGTGAACTGATGCGGAAGCAGGATGAAGTTAGAAGAAACGAGGAAGAAGCTACAAAAAAGAAAGCTTGGGAAAAGAAGACCATGGAAGAGGAGAGAGCAAAGAAAAGGCAGCAAATGGATCCACAGATCCGGTCGATGATGGAAGCAGGACAGGCATACATTCAAAAGCTCCGGGCATGTAATGATGCAATTCCGGGAGAACTTGTTTCCGAGAAGATATCCCGTATGGAGGAATTGACAAAGCGGATTTTTGACCGTGTGGAGCAGGATCCCGATTCGGTGGATGATATCGAAAAGCTGATGGAATATTATCTTCCGACAGCAGTGAAGCTTCTGGAGGCATATGAGGAGCTGGATCACCAGCCGGTACAGGGAGAAAATATTTTGAATTCCAAGAAAGAAATTGAAGATACACTGGATACACTGAATATCGCATTTGAAAAGCTTCTGGATGATCTGTTTCAGGAAACGGCATGGGATGTCTCCTCGGACATTACCGTGCTGAAAATGATGCTGGCGCAGGAGGGGCTTACGGAAGACGACTTTAAGACAGGAGGAAAATAATGAGTCAGGATTTAAAAGATCTACAGACCGGGCCGGTACTGACGCTGGATCCGTTTCTGGGAGAAAAAAAAGAAGAGTTACAGCCGGAGAAGCAGGAAGAGAATGTAATGGATGAAAATGTGCTGACGGAAGAAGAGCGCAAAATGGCAGAGCAGTTTGCACGGCAGATTGACCTAACAAATTCCACTATGATTTTGCAGTATGGAGCTGGTACCCAGAAAAAGATGGCTGATTTTTCCGAGACAGCGCTTGATAATGTACGAACAAAAGACCTTGGAGAAGTGGGGAATCTGTTGGGCAGCGTTGTTCAGGAGTTAAAAGACTTTGATGAAGAGGAAGAGAGAGGATTTTTTGGAATCTTCAAAAAACAGGCAAATAAGCTTCAGAGTTTGAAAACGAAATATGCTAGTGCGGAGGCTAATGTCAATCAGATCTGCAAGGTTCTTGAGGGACATCAGGTACAGCTAATGAAGGATATTGCGGTATTGGACAAAATGTATGAGCTCAATCTGACTTATTTTAAGGAGCTTACGATGTACATTTTGGCAGGAAAAAAGAAGCTTCGAGAGGTTCAGGAGACAGAGCTTGCTGATATGAGAATGAAAGCGCAGAGAAGCGGGCTGGCGGAAGACGCACAGGCGGCAAGAGACCTGGAGGCCATGTGTCAAAGATTTGAAAAGAAGATTCATGATCTGGAGTTGACAAGAATGGTTTCCATTCAGACAGCCCCGCAGATTCGTCTTGTACAGAATAATGACACGATCATGGCAGAAAAAATTCAGTCTACCATTGTCAATACGATACCGCTTTGGAAGAGCCAGATGGTACTTGCTCTTGGTGTCGCTCATTCTAGGCAGGCGGCAGAAGCGCAGCGAGAAGTGACGGATATGACAAACGAACTTCTGAAAAAGAATGCGGAGACGCTCAAGATGGCGACAGTTGAAACAGCAAAAGAGTCGGAGAGGGGAATTGTGGACATGGAAACCTTGAAGACGACCAACGAATCGTTAATCTCCACTTTAGATGAAGTGATGCAAATCCAGGCAGAGGGCCGTCAGAAACGCCAGGAAGCAGAAGTGGAAATAAGAAAGATGGAACAGGAGTTAAAAGAGAAACTGTTGCAGATTCGGTAGATATAGAAAAACAGGGACGCCAGATAAGTTGGAACGTTTCTTTGGAAGCGATTGTGATTTTGGATTCAGAATCATAAAAGGCTGTTTGGTTTTTCTGTGTTTATTCTCAAAAATCCGGCGGACGAGCAGCCCATATAACTTTGGTCTGCAGTTTGTGTGATTGCACAGAGAGTGGTGATAAAAAGATAAAAAAAGTCGAAAAAAGAAGTTGACATTTATAAGCACAGATGATATGATATAACACGTTCCGCTGATAAGTGTCAGAACAAAACATCAAATGCAGATGTCTGGCCCGGGCGGATCCCGGATAGAGAGACCGGGACGCCGGATCAGAAAACTGGAAAAAAGATGAAAAAAACACTTGACACAGAGGAACAGATGTGATAATCTAATATAGCTGTCGCGAGACAGCGCCCAGAACTTTGATAACTGAACAATAGACAACGATCCCTGAAAATTCAAGAGAATTATTCAGAACAGGAACTTTAAGTTCCACAAACCAGACAACAGTAACGGGATAGATTAGCGAGAGTTGATCTTGACCAGAAGCAAG
>OCAN01000128.1_pt1 | contig 92748 bp, 62 predicted proteins | sample 1538321 | NCBI WGS metagenome assembly OCAN01 (sample SAMEA2580294, study PRJEB22360) | human gut metagenome | biome: human gut; feature: human-associated habitat; material: faeces | place: Denmark | collected 2008/2010 | reverse complement strand
ACTCACCCACCTCGCAATCCGGAGTGAACCGGACCACTCGCTGAGCGGCAGCAAGAGATAAACTTACAGCACGATCGCGATCCGCGCAACCCGGGCCGCATGAACAACGCGTGAACCGTTGGAAATCCAACGTTCCATCGGCGTGTCGAAACTGGACAAATCAGAGCCTCTTGTTCTCCCAATCGCCTATTTCGACGCCACGCAGCCACGCAACACACGTGATCACTGGCAGTTGAACTGGTACAACGCCCAGCCCTTCGCATATGAAGCCATATTCGAATAATCCTGAACCTTGCGCATCGTGCCATCTTTGGCGTACTGGTCGATCAGCTTTTGATCGTGGAACGTGTCGTACTGCTGCTTGAACGTGAACATCTGCAGGCTCGGCGCCTGGCCGCCCATGCTCAGGAAGTATGCATCGCCATCCGCGCTCAGCGGGCAGACGGTATTCGTCAGCGCCTTGCCGTCGCCCGACGCGAACGCATTCTCCGTCTGTCCGAAAATCGCACCATTCTTCTCGGCCTTCGCGTTGTAAATCGGGAACAGCATATCCGCGCCGTACATCGCCGTCGCATACATGGAACCGTTCAGCGGATCGGAAACCACCACCGAATCGGTACCAGTCTCCTTCACCACCTTCTTGAGAATCTTCTCCTTCGTGGCAGTGAGCTGCTCGTCCGGCCGCGCATCGTCAATCGTCATATTCGCATAGACGGCATCCGACAGGGCGGAACGAACAGTATTGCCGAATTGGCAGGAAATGGCGAGCGCCGCAAGCAGAACAATCGCAATGATTTTCGTGACGTTCGGCAGACGGCCGGCACGCAACAATACGACGGCGGCGAAGACGATCAGCGGCAGCACGCCGAACGGAATCATGGTAAGCGGTCGGGTTTCGGCGCGATACCAGGCGGCGGCCACGATGTTGGGGAACCAGCCGGTCAGCGCGGTCGAGCAGACGTAGACGAGACCGACCAGGAAGAAGGCCAGCAGAATGGCGATCGCGTCGCGGCGGAGTTGCGAGGCGTCGGAACGTGGAGTGCGGTAGCTGGCGGAAGTCTTGCGATTCCTACGATCGGCAGGCATAGCCGCAAAATCGGCAACCTGTTCGTGCGGTTGCGCTGACGTGCTATCGGATGCACGGTCAATCGCAGAAGCGCCGGGCACAGTAGCGGAATCGGCGCGCTTGGCGGCGAACCATTGCGGGCGGATGATGGCTGCGACGGTGACGGCAAACGCGATCAGCACGATTGCGGCCATGAACCAGCCTTGCACGCCGCCGATATTGTCGGTGACGTAGATTTTGAGCGCTTCGGGCACCGTGCGGTTCGGAACGAAGGTGTGGAACCAGCTGGCGGGATTGAAGTAGCGGTCCGATTTGTAGCTGGACATCATGTATACGAGGAACACGGCGGCGCCGAGAACCACTACGCCAGCAAGGCCTGCGATGGCTTTCCATGGCAGTCGCGTCAGCACGAAGGGGGCCATGAGCAGGAGCCAGGTGAACACGATGCGCGGATGGGCGAACATGCAGACGCCGGCAGTGACGAGGAACCATATGATCCATTTGACGAGGTGTTCGCGGGTGGCGAGCGCGTCGAGCAGGCGAAGTGTGGCGTACAGCCAGAACGGCAGAAGCGTGGCGGCCAGGCCGAAGGCGATCAGCGGACCGGAAGCCAGCATTTGGAAGGGGTGCGAGGCGGAAGCGACGGCGAGCGGGGGGATGATGAGCGCGAGTATCGCGGGGAATAGCGGAACTACGACAGACGCGACATTGCGGGCCGAGGACTTTCGTGCGTTCGCAAATCGGGGGGAGCATACGGATTGTGCCGAATGCGACAGGCGACGCGTGAAATAGGAAGCGTACAGCTGAATCGCAATCGGCCAAACCAAGCCGGATGATGCCAGCCAGACCGTGTTGAACGCTGCGTAAATCGACAGATTGACGCCGAACAAGCTGGCGAGCTTAATCAGGCCGGCTGCAAGCAGATGGAACAGCGGCGGATAGTATTCGTCGTTCGGCCACAGGTGGGTGGCCGCGCCGACGCCTTCGCCGAGGATCTTGCGGATGAAGTAATAGTGCGCGGGCGCGTCGATTTCGTGCAATGGGTTCGTCCAAGCGGCGGAACCGTGCGGAAACCAGGCCCATACGATTGCGGCGGCGAGCGCGACGCCGATGGCGGAACAGACCGGCAGTGCGATGCGGGATAGGCGGGGAACGGCGGAATCGCAAGGCAAAGGCAAAGTATCGTTCGTTGTCTTGCTTGATATCTTGTCCGTCGTTTTAGCCGTCGTTTCGTCTGTCGTCTTGCTTGCGGCGACTGCGCTGTCGGCTTCATCGACTGCGTCGTCGGCCGCTGTGGGAATCGTATTGTCTGTGCTGTGCTGCTTCATCGCCATCCATCGTAGCCGAAGCCGCGAAAGCAAGCCACAAATCGCAATCGCACCTGCATTTTGTAATTCAAAACTGGACCGTGCGGCAACAAAAGCTGGAAAGGCATCTAAAAACGGATGGAACATGCGCGGGATGGGCGCAAGACGGACGCGGAACGCGTGAGGAATAGGCGGACGTAGAGCGGAGACGAGCGCGAGCAGGAACAAAATCGCCGCTTATCCAACCTTCGATTTTCAGGAAGTATTCAGACTTCACACAGAGGTATAACAGTGTTGCGCAAGAAAACAATCACGTTGGATGGGCAGGATGATTGCACGGGGCGCATTGCGCTGTGAGCGTACTCGCTGTCGTTGCTTGACTGTGTGCGTCCCGGCCAACGCTGGCGTCGGCATGCGTCGACGCGTAACTACAGAGAACTGGAGAAGTACCGCATGTTCGTTCTCAAGAACGCATGGGCTGCGCTCGGTCGCGTCAAATGGCGTACCGCGCTGACGGCTTTGCTTGCACTGCTGGTGTCGTTCTCAGCCGCCGTGGATCTGGCGGTGCTGAGAGCAGACGACAAGGCGAATAACGAAACATACCAATCGCAGAAAGCTTCGGCGGTAATTCGGCCGAGCGCGAAAGTCACTGCGAAACGCGACGGCGCGGACTCCAATTACACCGCCAATTACATGACGTGGGACATGTACACCAAGTACGCGGAAGCGGTGCAGAAGAACAACTTGACGTTCGAATACACGCTCGCCACGTCGGTGCCGGTGCGCGCCAGCAAGTCGCTGCAGGCGATCGCGGCGAAAAGCGACACGAGCGAGGACAAGACCGGCGGCAACCTGACGTTGCAAGCCTTCTACACGAACGATGCGGCGAAAATCAACGACTACGGCACGTTCAAAGTGGTCAAGGGCAAGCAGCTGAACTACAAGACGGCCAACGACGGCGTGCTGGTCTCTCAGGCAGTGGCCAAGAAGAACAATCTCAAAGTGGGCGACAAGGTGACCGTCGGCAATCCGACGAAGGCTTCCGAAACCTACAAATTCACCGTGCGCGGCATCTACGAGTACACCGGCGAGGCGCCGGCCGGATACGGTTCCGACGCGAAATACGCGAAAGACAACCGCGAGAACGTGGTGTACACGTCGTACATCAACTTCGCGCAAAGCGGTCTGGATGTGGCCGGCACCAAGGGCTGGGCCATCCCGAACCTCAACATCATCTTCACGCTGACCGATCCGGCCACATACAACAAGTTCGTGCGACTGGTGACAAAGGCCAAGCTGGACACGTCGAAGTTCACAATCTCCTCGCCGTCGCTTGATGCGTACAAGAAGCGCATCGCACCGCTGGACGCCGCCGCCAAGGCCGCGCGCACGGCGTTGTTGGCGACCCTGATCGTCGGCGGGCTCGCGCTGCTGGCATTGGTGCTGTGGGCCGCGATCGGTGGACGCCGTGACGAAATCGGCATGGCGATGGTTTCCGGCGTCACCAAGGGACGTTTGGGATGGCAATTCATGCTGGAAACGTTCATGATGACCGTTCCAGGCTGGGCAATCGGATTGATTGCCGGCGCGCTGCTGGCCAAGCCGCTTGGCACCGCATGGGCCGGTGGACAGGCTGTGGCCATCACATCCGCATCCGTGTGGAACATGATCTGGTACGGACTGGGCGCCTGCCTGGTTCTGGGCATCATCGCGTTCATGCGCGTGGGATTCTTCGATTTGGGTCAGCTGTTCGCAGGCCGTTCTGACGATTCGAACGAATCTGCCGAAGCGAAGAACGCAGACGAGCCGGAGGAAACAGTCGAGTCGACGGAACGTACGGAGGTGAACGCATGAGCGAGAAAGACGTGAAAGACAACGAAACCGAAGCATTGAACAACGCTGCTGCGGAAAACGCGGACATCGAGGCGGGCGAAACCGATATGGCCACGTCGATCGAATCGGTCGATTTCGCGGTGGTGTATGACGATGGAGGCGATTCCATCGCAACCGAATCGGCAGAAAACGCGGAAAATACGGAAGGCATCGCCACGGAAGACAGCGTTGCCAGCGACAACGCGAATCGCGTGAACGAAACGCTCGCATTGGGCGCGACCGACGACGAACAGTCGCTCGACCAGCACGAAACCGTACAGGCGGACTCCGCAACCAGCGTGTCATCGCAGATCGACCGCGAAATCAAACATCATCGCAAGAAGGACGCATTCTTCTTCAAGGCGAACCCGACATTCGCGCTCAACCATGTGACGGTGCACAACCGCAAAACCGGACGTGACGTGCTCGACGACGTTTCCCTGGCGTTCCATGCCGGCGCGACCCACGCGGTGCTGGTGGATGCCGAAGATGTCGAACAGCATCAGGCGCTGGTGGCCACCATGGTCGGCATGATGCGGACGACCAGCGGCAACGTGATGCACAAAAGCACGAACCTCGCCGACGCGACACCGGTCGACGTGCTTGGACACCGCATCGGTTTCATTCCGCAGCGGTTCGCCGTGCGCGGCGACCTTGACGCGGAAGGCAACGTGCTGTACGCCATGGACGCGTCGAACCGCAATTTCCTGCAGCCCAAGCCGGTGATTGCGCGCGAGCTGCTCAAGCGCGTGGGATTCGAGGAAGTGACTTCCGGTCTGCCGGTGGGCAAGATGAGTGCGTTGGACCAGCGTCGTGTGGCAATCGCGCGTGCGCTGAGTTGCGAGGCGGAGGTGATTATTGCCGACGAGCCGACCGCTGGATTGAACCGTGACGACGCCGCCGTGGTGCTGGGGCTGCTGAAGAAGGCCAAGCGCGATGAGGATCGTAAGCGTGCGATTATTGTGGTGACCGATAATCCGGAGGTCGCCGATCAGATGGAACATTGCGCGGAGCTTGAGTAGCGAGCGGCGTTCTGCGAGGCGAAAGCCTTGCGGACTGGTGTTGCATGCCAGTCCGCAAGGCTTTTTTCGTGCTGGTCCTGGTTCGTGCCGATTCGCGCTGGTTCGCGGTGACACACCGCTAAAACATGTCATATGCGCTATGTGTGGCAGACTCTTTCATCTTTGGAATCTCAAACCGCTATGTGTGGCAGGTTGTTTGACGCCTCGTGAGTTAGAGGGTCTGTTTTATACCCCCTAATGTATGGCGGGAAAAGAGAAGTGCCACAGGTAGCGGTTTTCAGTGCGCAAAACTCGGGCGGCGGCCAGGCTTCGAGGAATTTTCGGGTGTATCTCGCTTATGAATGGCGGATTTTTCCGCTCGACGCGTGCTATCTCGCTTATAGATGGCGGATGGTTTTGCCGCATGAGACTTAGAGGGGATTGAACTTGCCCCCTAACACCTAGTCTTCCTGAGACACCCGCCATTCATAAGCGAGATAGCATCCGGCAGACACCGAAATCCGCCATTCATAAGCGAGATAAGTAGGTTCGCTACTCGGCGATGCGCATGTGGTACTGCGCGGCGAGCGGTTTGACGTCGAGGACGCCGTAACGTTCCAGAAGGCGCAGCCATTCGCGCTTGTTGCTTTCGCCGAAACGGGCGGCCTTGCGCGTGTAGGCTTCGGCGGTCAGGAACTTCGGCGGAATCGACTTGCTGTTGTACTTGTCCGCCACCATGACGACCTCCTGCTCGAGGTTCATCGGCACGTAGTCGGCCGGGGGCAACGGCAATCCCTGCGATTCCACGGTTTCGCGGGTGAGGCCCACACCTGTGTGGTTGCGTGCGAACTGGGCGATCGATTCGTCAACACCCTCGTTCAGCAAGTATTCGTAGCCTTTGAGCCCGTGCTGAACATAGTGCGGACCGTCGAATTTGAGCGGTTCGCCGTCGGAACCGTCCTGCTTGAGCAGGAAATACGTGCCGATGTCGTGCAGCAAACCGCCAATGACCACCAGATGCTCGTCGATGAGCCGCGGCGGAACGGTACCTCCGGTCAGCCCTTCCGTGGACGGCACCGCAGGCATGTGCAACATGCCGAGCGATTCCTCGCCGGTATTGTCTTTCGTCAGTTCCAGTCCGAAGTCGCCGGTTTTTTCGGGAGCGTCCGTCGGCAGGGTGCAGCGGCGGGTGAACAGTGCATTCTGCCGGCGGGCCATGCGGCGGGCGATGTCGGCCACGACCACGCAATGGCCGTGGATGAGGTCGTATGCGGCTTGCGATTGCGCGATTTTGCGATGTAGCTCATCCACTTGCGCAAGAGTGGGGATATAGCCGGTCGTCGGCTTGTTCGATTCGGTTGTTTCGTTCGATTCGTTCGTCATACGCCCATCTTAGGCACGTTCCATCACGCCCATCACACGGTTCCTGACGCAGTTTCCAAAACGGTTCCCAACAGCCGAAGGGATTCATACACCACGCCAGATAAATCCCGAATGAACGGACACGGATTCAACGGTTTCCCCGTCTTGTCAACGATGTTCCAAGGAATGCCGCCTTAAAACGAGCATTCATCAGCTGCCCGCAGCGGACGGCACGATACGCGGGGACGTTATGTGCGGAAAATCAGATGGAACGGACGCGGAATTCGCCGGTGCGGTTGGAAGCCACGATCATCTGGTCGTTTTCGAGGCGGGTCCAGCCGTCTTCGGCGCGCTGGTCGAAACCGGAGCTGGCCACGACCACGCCCTTCGACTGATCGTCGTTTCCGCCGAGCGCACGGTAGCGCAGCACGCGATAGTCGCGCGCCTGCTCGCCACGACCGTACTGGTCGTAGATTTCGACGATGCGCTTGGACGTGACCTCACGTCCGGCCGCGCACAGGGCGATGAACTGGTCCTGGCTTTGGATCATGCAGTTGTAGCTGGACTTCGGATAGCTTTTGCGCAGTTCGCGCACGGCCTGCGCCACCGCCTCGTCGAGTGCGAAGCCGAAGCCGATGTATTGCAGGATGACGGCGAAGAAAATGGCGGAATCGGAACGGCCGCCAGTGGACTGCACGATGCTCGGATCGACCGGGAATGCACGGTTCGTAATGATGTTGCGGCCCTGGTCGTCAGAAATGTCGCCATTGTGGATGAAGCTCAGGCCGTTCGCATAGAAGGGCTGCTGGTTCTCAAGAATCAGCGGCAGGTTGGAGCTGGCCAAGCGCAGGTGCCACAGGCCGCCGCGGGCCGGAGTGTTGGCGAGCTCGTCGAAAATCGGATCATGACGGGCGGCGATGGTGTTTTTGTAGATCGCGGTGCCGGTTTCCGGAGTCGGCGCACCGCCGTCGCGACGGTATGGCGATTCGTCCGGCACGGTGATCAGCGCGGCGCCCCAGCCGTCGTTGTGGATCTCGCTCAGATTTCGGAAATCGCGCACGTTCTGCATGCCGAGCACGCCATTGAGGTTGGTGTTGCTGCCTGCCGTCGCGAATCCAAGTAATCTGCACATGGTTGATTACTTTAGCGACGGCAGGTTTCGACGCGCGCGTGCCGTTATCGGAGTTGGTTATAGCCTGCGATTCAGCCGCCGATTCATACGCATCGCACGTCGCAAAACGCACGTCACGAACGTAAGTTGTCCCGCAAACGAGCAGGAGGACCGACATATCCTGTTGCAGACCGTAAAAACTCGGCCTAAGCGGCCCGGAGCGTGTCGGTAATAGGATATGCCGGTCCTCCTGCGGACTTGGCGGTATTCAGCCAAAGGAAAAGGGCTGGGGCATCTCGTTCGTGACACACTCAAGGCCGTTCGGCCAAGCCTACGGTCACAAACGAAATGTCCCAGCCCTCCTTGCGTAGATAAGCCGTGCTCGCAGAGCGGATTCACACGCGCTTCAGACGCGGCGGACGCTCGGTGGCGAGGAACAGCGGCTGAATCTCAATCAGCGGATTGTAGGGAGCGAGTCCGAACCATTTGACCGGAGAGCCGGCCAAATGACGAATCGCGTACTTGATCTGCAGTGAGATCGCGCCCTTCTGGGACACCTTCGACTCGGGCATCAACGCCTTGTGAATCAGCACGTAGCGGATAGGTCCGATGTTCGGATCGGCATCCAGCTTCGGGTAGCGGGTGGTCTGCTTGGGCAGATCGCCGGACTTCGACAGATCGTTCATGATCTGGTGGATGTATGCAGGAATCGACTGCGACACCTTGAAGCCCAAGCGAATACGCACGCGGAACAGGAAGTCCGTGCCGAAATTCTCCACCGAATACTCGCGCGTGAACGGGTTGTCGGATGTTTCCACCGACACCGCCCACCATGCGCGGGCGCGCTTCGGATGGTCCGCGAAAATCGAGAAGAAGATGTCGGTATCGACACGCTTCATTTCCGGATCGGACGTCAGATAGACGATGTTGTCCGTGAAATACGGAATCGAATCGTCCTCATGAAGCTGCTTCAGAACCGGCACGCAATCGGCGGGCTGCATATGCCGGCGTTGCGCGCGTTCCAGCTTCGTGCCTTCGTTCCACGTGTACATAATCAGCAGAATCGCCAATGTCAGCAGCATGGTGAACCAGCCACCGTGCAGGAACTTCGCCATCGAAGCGAAGAAGAACAGGAACTGGATGGCCAGGAACACCACTGTGAACACGACCGCGCCGACGCGCTTGCCATCGTGCCAAATGTAGACGGCCAGCAGAATCGTCGTGGTGATCATCGTGACGGTCAATGCCAGGCCGTACGCGGCGGAAATATGCTCCGAATCGCGGAACATCGCCAAAACCAGCAGGGTGGAGACGCACAGCACGGCGTTGACCACCGGAATGTACAGCTGGCCGCGGGTACGAGCCGGATAGCGCACCTGCAGGTGGGGCATCCAGTTGAGTCGCGTCGCTTCGGAAACCATGGTGTAGGCGCCGGTGATCAACGCCTGCGAAGCGATCACGCCGGCGCACACGGACAGCAGCACCGCCACGTAGCGTACGGACGGGGTCATCATTTCGAAGAACGGATTGAGGCCGTGCATGTGGTTGTACGCGGTGTCGTCCCAATGGTTGAGCATCCACGCGCCCTGGCCGAAATAGCAGAGCACAAGGGCGATCTTGATGAACGGCCACGTGAAGTAGATGTTGCCGCGGCCGACGTGGCCCATGTCGGAATACAGCGCTTCGGCGCCGGTGGTGGACAGGAACACGGTGCCCATGACGGCGAGGCCTGCCGCATTGTGATGGCTGAAGAGGAACTCCACGCCGTACACCGGATTCAGCGCTTCAAGCACGCTCCAATCGGAGCTCAGGTTCACCAAGCCGACGACGGCGAGGAACGAGAACCAGATCATGACCACCGTGCCGAACGTGCGGCCGATGCGTTCGGTACCGCGCGACTGCACTGCGAACAGGCAGACGATGATCACAATGGTGATCATCAGCGTCAGTTCTTTGTTTTCGCTCATGATCGGTTCCAGCAGCGGCAGTGTTTCCAAGCCTTCCACTGCCGAGCTGATCGAGACGGCCGGCGTAAGCACGGAATCGGCGAGGAACGCGGCGCCGCCCAGCATGGCGGGAATCGCAAGCCATGCCCCATATTTGCGGATCAGCGAATACAGTGCGAAGATGCCGCCTTCGCCGTTGTTGTCGATGCGCATGGCGATGAACACGTATTTGACGGTGGTGATCAGCGTGATCGACCAGAAGACCAGCGACAGGATGCCCAGCACCGCGGCGCGATCCGTATGCGCCAAACCGCCTTGGCCGTTGAGGAACGTCTGCATGGTGTACAGCGGCGAGGTACCGATGTCGCCGTACACCACGCCAAGCGCCACGATGGCCATGGCCGGCGTGATCTTGTCCGGGCCGGACTGAAGACGGCTCCACCAGCGGCCGATGCGGCCCTTGCTGGCGGCCTCGTCAAGTTTCGCGGCTTCCTGCTGCTGCGCCTCGTGCTCCTTGATGAGCGTCTGGCGCTCCTCCTTGGTCAGGACCTTGTGCGAGACCTTTGGCGCCTGCGTGTACGTCGCTGCGTGAAGCAGCGGCTGTTCTTCTTCGTTCGGCTCGTTAGCCATAACGCTTCCTCCAAGTGGCGGGCCTTCCAACCCGCTCCCCAAAATAAAACGCAAGGTGTGACACTAGGAGCTTGGCAAACCATTGTCAAATCTTCACACGTGATTCGGCACGTCACGCATGAAATTCACATATGCTTGATTGTTTGTATTTTGCTTATTTTCTGGCGATTACGCAACTGTTACGTTGAGGCCCATGCGACCGTCACGGAACCGCCACGGGATTACCGCGAAATCGCCATTCTTTTTAGATGCCGTACACTTCGCGCGTCGTTTCACGCGTGGCTTTGGCGATTTCAGCCAACGGTCTGTCAAGATAGTCGGCGAGCGCCTGCAGGGTGTACGGGATCATATACGGCGCGTTGGTGCGGCCGCGGTAGGGCATCGGACTTAAGTAGGGGGCATCGGTTTCGACCATGACGTGGCTCATGCCGACGAGTTTCGCCGATTCGCGGATTCCGTCGTTGCCTTTGTAGCTGGATGTGCCGGAAAGGCTGAGATACCAACCGTTTTCGCGGGCGATTTCGCCCATTTCGGCGTCGCCGGAGTAGCTGTGGAACACGGTACGTTCGGGGGCTCCGTCGGCGAGCAACGTTTCGATGACTTCCTTGTGCGAGTCGCGGTCATGGATTTGCATGGGCAGGTTGAGTTCCTTGGCGAGCGCGACGTGGGCGCGGAACGCCTCGCGTTGCAGTTCCTTGGCGGATTCGCCGGTACGGAACAGGTCCATGCCGGTTTCGCCGATGGCGACGACCTGGTTGGGGTAGGTGGTGGCGAGGCGGTGCACTTCGGCCATGGCTTCGTCGAAGGGGATGTCGTGCCAGGGCTTGTATTTGATGGGCAGGCCGTCGGGGCCGGGTGCGCCGCGGTGGCCGTGCAGCACGGCTTCGTTGGGGTGTATGGCGATTGCGGCGTGCACGGTTCCGGGATGCTCGCGGGCCATGTCGATGGCGGTCATGAGGTTGGGCAGCTCGCAGCCACAGTCGATTACGCCTTCGACGCCGACTTTCTGGGCTTGTTCCAGCAGTTCGTCGACGCTGTAGACGGGTACTTCGCCTTGGCCTTTTTCCATGGCTTCGTGACTCATGGCTTGGGAGAATGGCACGACGGATGCGACGTGGGTGTGGTTGTCGATGACGTGCGCGTCTTCGGGCAGCGGCTGTGGGGCCGGGGCCCAATTGCGATTGCGGTGGTGCTTGCTCATGTTTTCCAGATTAGTCCCGATTGGCCCTGCACTGCGGGCGAACTCTCGTTCGAGGGTTCAAACGAGGGTCCGCCCGTTTCGCGGCATACACGTCACTTAATCGTGATGGTGGTGAACGACCATGCCGGTGCCGTGTAGTCGCCGTCTGTCAGATCAATCGCGGTCTGCCGCGGCCTGGTCGGTGATTCCTCACCGACCTGTCCCGCATACGGATTGTCTCCGGCTAGGACGGTGGCCGTGGCGGATGCCGCCGATGCTGTGGAAATATTCAACTCGGCAAGAATCTGACGTAGGTCGACGCTTATTGGCGCGTCCATGGCATTGACCACGCGCACGTAGGTCTCTCCGGCTTTGTCATTACGTGATACGGTGACGGTACGCCTTGGCTCGTCCTTAACCTCCGTGCCATCCGCAATCAGCGTTCCATCGATGTACAGCTTCATGGCTTGGCCGCGATCGGTGACGTCAACGTGCACCTGCCAAGTGGTGCCCGGTCGCACTTCGTTCATGGAGACTTCGGTGCCGGCAAGCGCGTAGGCGGTGCCGTCGCGGACCACGCGCACGCTGTGTCCTCGACCAAGTGAGATGATGTTGTGGTTCTTGCCGTCGATATCGCCACAGATGAGGTCCATGCCCCATCGTCCCTCGTAATAGACGACGGTAGTGTCGATACTGTAGGAATCAGCGTGCAGATCGAGGGCGGTGTCGATGGTTCTGCCATCGTAGGCCACGTTGCCGAGATTAATCGTCTCCCCGGATGCGGTGGTGATGACAAGATTGTTGAGGTCGGCTTTGGCGTTGCCCGCGATGCGTAGTCTCACGGTGTCCGGCAGGCTGCGACGCAGCGTGGACGGGCCTTCGACGGTGACGGGCCACGCAGTGTCGGCCGTGGTGGTGGCGTACATCTGCTGCACCCAATAGCTGTAGGGATGGTAGGCGCGTTCGTTGTCGAAGTAGATGAGGTCCGGATTCCAGCTATGGTGCCCATTCTTGGCGAACAGCGGGGCGTAGGAGGCCATGGCCACCACATCGCCGTTGAGTTCCATGCGTCCCATGAAGGCCGCTTCGGACAGGCCGTTGATCAGTTGGGTGTTCCAGGAGCCGTATTCGCCGAGGTAGACCTTCGGTCCCTTGCGGTCCGTGTGGTCGTAGTGGTCGAGGTTGTGGAACCACCAGCTGGACGACTGGTAGGAATGTTCGTCGACAATCGGCAGACCCGCTTCGCGCGCGTACTTCCAGCCTTCCTCGTAATCCTGACCGCTGGGGGCGGGACCGACGGTGCCGACGACGACGATGTCCGGATATGCGGCTTTGACGGCGTCGAAAATCTGCTGGAAGCGGTTCTTGAACACGTCGTCGATGAGATCCTCATTGCCGATGCCGAGGTATTCGAGGCCGAACGGCTCCGGATGGCCCATGGCGGCACGCTTGGCACCCCATTCGGTGGCGGTGCTGCCGTTGCAGAATTCGATGAGGTGGAGCACTTCATCGATGTAAGCGGGCATATCCTCCTGCGCCACCGGCACCGGGCCTTGGCTGGTGTTTTGGCAGCTCACGCCGGCGGGCAGCACCGGCAGCGGCTTGGCGCCGATTGTTTCGCACAGGCACAGGTATTCGTAGTAGCCGATGCGGAATGACTGGTGGTAGCCCCAGAGGTTGAAGTTGTGCGGACGATGCTCGACCGGTCCAATGGTGCGGTCCCAGTGGTACATGTTGTCCATGCCGAGGCCGTGGGTGATGCAGCCGCCGGGGAATCGCATGAATCGTGGTTTGAGGTCGGCGAGCGCCTCCACCAAATCCGGGCGGAAGTGCTTGAGGCCGCGGTAGGTGGTGCGTGGCTCCAAGGTGACGAAGTCGAGGTCGATGACGCCTTCGCCGTCGAAGGTCAGGCGCAATGTGCCCTGTGTGGCCACGCTCGAGCCGGCATCGCCGTGCTCAGGAACGGTCAGCGAGGCTTGGTATGTCGTCCATGCCGAGGCTGAGACGGTGATGGTGTTTTCGGCGATGATGCTGCCGTCGTCTCCGCGCAGCGAGACCGTCACCGGCATCGCGCTTTCCGATCGCACGCGCATCCAGGCGGTGAAATCGTAGGTTTCTCCGGCGTGGAACACCATGCCGTCCCAGCCGGTGTTGTCCAGCGCGGCAGGGGCGTGTTCGACTTCCACCGTCGCGTAATGCGGGTTTTCGGTGGCGACCGGGTCGTTGTCATGGATGCAGAACGCGGCGAACGAGCCTTCCGGCACGATTTTGCGCCAGAAGCTGTAGTTGCTCCAATCGATGGAGTCGGCGCGGTTGTATTCGAAGGCGCCGTTCTGCACGAGGTCGGCGTTGAGGCCGCCGTCGCCGGAGTAGCTGATGTCTTCGAAGAAGATGCCCCACAGGTCGGTGCTGATGGCGCGCACGCCCGCTTTGTCGAGTGTGGCGGTGAGTTTGTCGGTCATGGTGTGGCCGTCAGCCGGATATTCGTCAGCCGGGGCGACGGAAACGGTGGTTGGGATCGTCATCGAACCTCTCTTCGTTCGGGGCCGCTATGACGCAGCGGTGGCAAAAGCCGGACGCCGTCATGCGAACCATATATGTATCGTTACATATTCTAGCGCAAATCCAAGCGTCCGCAATGGACACAATACGTCGGTGAGTCTTTGTATTTGCAACGATTTTACAGAATCGAAAAAATATAATATCGTTACATATCAATCGTATTGTTCAAGGAGCGGCATATGACCAGCAGCACACCGACGCTACGCGACGTGGCCGCGGAAGCGGGCGTCTCCCCCATGACCGCGTCGAACGCGCTGCGCGGCAAGCCAGGCGTCAAGGAATCGACCCGCGCCAAAGTGATCGCCGCAGCGAAGAGACTCAATTACCGCATCAATCTGACGGCCAGCATGCTCAAATCGGGCCGCAGCAACATCATCCACGTCATCGTCAACGAATTCGATTCGCCGTTCTATTCAAAGCTCACGCAGGCGTTGAGCAACGAAATCGTGTCCCGCGGACTTATTCCATTCATCGAGCAGACGCAGTATTCGCCGGACGCTGCCGAGCACGCGCTGAGCAGCAATCCGTTCTCCGGGCAGCTGTTCGATGGCGAGATCCTGCACGCCACAGGCTTGGGCACAAATGTGCCGCTGTCCAAACTCAATGGCGGCAGACCATTCGTGCTGCTGGACGCCTGCGAGGAGACGCCGACCGTCGATGCCGTGAACTTCCCCAACGAGGAGGCCGAACGCGCGGCGATGCAGCATCTCATCGACCGCGGATGCCGCAATATCGCGATCGTCGGCCATCGGTTCGCCCCCCGCGCCGATCTGGCGCATGTCCAGAACGCGTTCGCTCTGCGATTGCGCGGCGCATGCGGAGCGCTGTCCGACGCCGGACTGCCCTATGACGAGTCGATGGTGTTCGAAGCCGGGGATGTGGCCAATGGCATCATCGCCGGGCATGCGATTGCGGAACGTATTCTCGCCGCACGGAGCGGACATGGTGGCACCGAGTTCGACGGCGCGTGCTGCGCCAACGATTTCGCGGCGTTCGGCGTGATACGCGGGCTCGCGGACCGCGGACTGCGCGTGCCGCAGGACGTGAAGGTGATCGGATTCGACGGCGTGACCTCCGGCTCGTACACGACGCCGGCGTTGAGCACCATCCAGGTCGATTTCACGCAGCTCGCGAAATTCTCGGTCGACATGCTGTCCGAACGTATCGATCATGGAACAGACGAGGCGTTGCCGCCAAGACGGGCCATCATCGGCTACCAGCTGGTGGACCGGGAATCGACCGCGGTCTGAGGATGACGCCCCGATGGCAGGCAATCCGCCATAGGCAGCAGCCTTCGCGGCCAATCCCACTCAATCGGAATCACTCAATCGGAATCAATCGCCATCATTCATCAAGGAATCTCTAGGAGCATCATGAGCATCGACACCCAGGCCTATCTGTTCGTGCATTTCATCGGCGAGGAACGCAATCCCACCGACGAACAGCTGTACTTCGCGCTGAGCCGCGACGGCGTGCATTGGAGGGATCTGCGCCCGGCCGGCAGTCCGGCGTTGACGTGGCTAGGCGGCGAGAAGGGCGTGCGCGACCCGCATATTGTGCGCGACCCACGTGGTGGATTCCACATTGTGGCCACCGATTTGAGCATCTATTACCGTGGAGGCTGGGGGCCGAACGATGGCGCCACCACGAATGGATCGACCGGCCTGGTGATCTGGGACTCCCCTGACCTGGTCCATTGGAGCGAGCCGCGCCTGGTGGACGTGGCCTCGAAGATTCCGGACGCTGGCATGGCTTGGGCTCCGGAGGCGAATTGGGATCCGAATCGCGGGCAGTGGATCGTGTTCTGGTCCACGAAGAGCAACGCCGAAAGCTCCGCGGATCCGTTGGCCAACGAGCTCGGCGATCCGACGAATGTGTATTATGCGACGACCGTTGATTTCAGGGTGTTCTCCGATCCGGTCAAGTGGATCGATCGTAAGAATGTGATCATCGATTCGACCATGCTGCGCGACGATGACGGCTGGTGGTACCGCGCGTCCAAGGACTCGGAAATCACCATCGAACGCACCCGTAACCCGTATGCGACGACCTACGAGGTGCTGCGCACCGACGACCCGAATGAGTGGTCGTATGTGGGCACGCTCACCGACATCTTCGGCAATGGCCGGTATTCCATGCACTACTTGGAAGGGCCGGAACTGTTCCGTTACAACGACGAAGACGTGAAGGTGGTCAACGGCAGGACCATGCCATTCGGCCTGATGTGCGACCAGTACGCGGAGTCCAAGGGCTACCTGTCGTTCCGCGTCGCCTCACTCGCCTCGCATGATCCGGCCGATTGGCAGCGCGCAGACGATATCGATTTCGGCGCGCTGAAGAAGCGTCACGGCGCGATTCTGCCGATCACGGCCGCCGAATACGACGCCATCGAAACCGCCTTCGCCCTGTAGGCGGCGCGATTGTCCATCCGTCGCAACCGCTCAGGCGCGGCGGATGGCGAAGATGCGGGCGGACGGCTGCTTGGAGGTGGCCGCGTTGAGCCGGACCGTCTCGGGGTCCATGCGCTCGACGGTCCACGGCTTGGCGTCGGGCGCATGCTCGGGAACGGCCGGATTCGGGAAGATCTGCTCGATATGGCAGTCCTCGGACAGCGGCACGTTCACGGAAGGCGTGCCGCCGCGACGCCAGACGATGATGTAATCGCACGGATCGTCGTCCTCCGACGGGAGGAATGACGGATGGCGCAGACCGACGACGAGCCAATCGCCATCGAAATCAGGCAGACGGGCCGGCCAGAACGGCACCAATTCCTGCTGCTCGGTCAGCACACGGCGGTGCAAGGCCACCGCATCCCGCACCAAGGCAAGCCGATGCTCGTCCATGCGGTCAATGAATCCGGACAGGTACAACCTGCCGAGTATGCCCGTGGCCAGCGTGAAGACGGCGGTCTCATCATCCATCTCCTGCTGGGCGTAACCCCAGTTGCCTTGCTGTTCCGGCAGGATCGTCAGTCCGGCGCCGGCGGCGATCGCGGCGTAAATCAGCGGATCACACTGGTCGGAGGTGGATTGCAGGTCCAATCGTTGCAACTGCGCGTAATCGGCGCGCATCGCACCGGAACCGCAGTTTTCGATCATAACGTCCGGATGGCGGCGGCGCAGGTCGTCGAGCCAGTCAAGATAGGCACGGCAGTGGCCGAGCAGGCCAGCGCCGGCGGATTCGGCGTCGAGATCAGTGCCGACGCCGGGGACGGTGTTGTAGTCGAATTTGAAGAAGACCGCGCCGAAATCGTCAATCAGCCGGTTGACGGTGCGAGTGACGTGCTCGCGTGCGGCGGGCGAGCGGAAGTCAAGCAGGTACCGGCCCGAATCGCAGACGCGCACACCGTGGCGCTGGAAGAACGCGTCATCGGGCAGACTTTGGGCGAGCGGCGATTTCACGCCAATCACCTCAGGCTCGAGCCACAATCCCAAGCCCATGCCATGCGCGCGGATGGTGTCGGCCAAACCCTTGAGTCCAGCTTCGCCGAAACGGTTCGTGGAGGCCTGCCATTCTCCGACCATGTCCCACCAACCGCCGTCCGTGCTGTCGTACCAGCCGGCGTCGATGCAGAAGATGTCCGCGCCGACGCGTGCCGCGCCCTCGACGAGCGGCAGCTCCTTCTCCAAGCGCGGGTCGCCGAACAGGGTGTTCATGTAATCGTTGTAGATGACGAGTCCCTGCGTGCGTTCGAACTGCTCGGAACGACCCAATTCGCGAGCCTTGGCGGCACGCAACGCACGGCGCTGCAATGTCATTTCGGCGACGGACTGCTGCCAATCGCCGGCCGAGATCGCGAAGGAGACCGGCACCGATTCGAAATCGTGGCCTTCACCCAGCTCCGTATACCAATGGTGGTCCTGATATTCCGGTCCGAACGCGCTGATGTGCAAACCGGGATCATCCTCGCCGATCTCCCATTCCCATGGGCCGTTGTGCTCGATCTGCCACATTACGGAGAAGTCGCGCGATTGGCGGCGCGAGCCCTCGACCTGTACGATGCCGGCCGGCTCATGCACGCCGGTGCTCCATGTGGAGGCGGAGCTCATGGCGAATCGCGAGCTGGATTGGCCGGGATTGATGACTTGATTGCGATTGCGCACCGATACGTCGCGCAGTGGACGGCTGCGCCAATCGTTTTCCACCGCCCACGCGGAGTCTCCCCAGAATACGCGGGAATGGTCGATTTTGCCGCAGTTGACGTGCATCGGCACCGTCAGATTCAACGACGACACCGCCTCGATGGGCAGCGGGCGCGCGGAGCTCAACCGCGTGTAAGTGCGCACTGCGGACAGACCCGGGAACGCTTCGAATACGGAAGTGACTACCAGCCCAGCCGTGGCGTCGGCATGGCGGACGGTTTCCGGCGAGGGCTGCGCGGCGGCTTCGGCCCGTTCGGCGGCGGTCGGTTCGAACGCGCGCCCGTGCGGCTCCAGTTCCGCATACGAAGCGAATTGGACGATCTCCAAACGATATGGTTCGGCGGACCCTTCCTCCGGCTCGGAGGCGGCGGCCGAGACGAATCGCAATACGCTGCCCGCCACCGTGGCGATCAAGGTGAGGCGATTGTCCTGCGATCCGGTGTTGGCGGCACGCACTTCGACGATTGGACGCGGATCACGTTCCAGCACGGTTCTTCCATCGTCGGTAACACGGCCGCCGATGGGCCCCATGCCGCGGCCTGCAACGTTGCACAATCGGACGGGGGAATCGCCTGCCGTGTCGAACAGCATGGAAACCACGCCATTGCCCCATTCGAGACGCCCGTCCTCACGGGGACATACGGGGTTCATTGCACCGGCACCGCTTATCATCTTCGACTCCTCAATCGTGTTCAGATACCGCCTGATCATTGACGTGCATCGATTGACGTACCTGGTACTAGCTTAAGCGGTAAATGGGGCAAATCGCACGTGCGTGTCTACTCGAAGCGGAGATATGCGATGAACTTGACTGGCGCATCCTTGGTTTTGGTGATGTTGCCGAAACCAAGGACAGCCCCTTTGTCGGGCAGTCCCTTCGTCACTCGTCATGCTCACCCGCGTAGGAACACCGTCATCTCGTTCTCGCCACGGTTGGCCCATGCGAAGTATGGAATCAGCGTGGCCGTCGTCGTCTTGCGTTCGGCGGGACGCCAATCATGGTACAACGCGGAGGTTTGCGCGGAGTCTTCCACTTCACGCCAAGCGGGAATCGCCAGCGTGGTCATCGGCATATCGACGGCGTCCACCTCGCCGAGCCCCTGCTCGTCCTGCGCGACGGCGCCGGCATGGAAGACGATGCGATCAACGGACACGCAGGATGGATCGGATGCGATGCGCGCGGTATCGGCGTGCAGCAGATGCAGGTTCGCGCCATTATCGACACCTTCCGCGCAGTAGGCCAGCGGTCCGCGCACGAACGCCACCTTTCCGGCGTCCTCGCGCACGAGCGGATTCGCGGCGACCATGTGGACCGGCATCGGGAAATCGAAATCGACGACGTCGCCGTCATGCCATGCGCCGGTCAGATACAGGTATCCGTCTCTGATGACGCGGGAGATGTCGTCGCGGCCGCGCACGGTGACCGCATCGGAAGCGGTTTCGCCACCGGCCCAAGCGGGCAGACGGAGGGCGATCGTGAAAACCGCGTCCTTGGATGCATCGGAAGCAGAATCGCCTGCATCAAAGCCCACCGCGACGGATCCCTTGCCGGACCAGGGCATATCGGACATGACGTCAAGGCGCACATCGGTGCCGGAAAGCCTGGCATGGACGCCGCCGCCCATATACAGATGCACATACAGGGTGGATGAGTCGTCTCCGATCGTGTAGGCGTACTGCTGCACGTCCTCCACGATGCGTGCGATGTTCGGCGGGCAGCAGGCGCATCCGAACCACTTCTGGCGCACCGGCTTGACGTGCGCCTTGCGTTCATCGCGATGGCATGCCTCGGGCACCACTTCGAGCGGGTTCACGTAGAAGAAGCTTTTGCCATCGAGTGCCATGCCGGCGAGCGTGGTGTTGTACAGCGCCGATTCCATGACGTCCGCATATTCGGATTTCGGCTGGATTTCCAGCATGCGGCGGGCGAAGAACGCGAGCGCGATGGCGGCGCAGCTTTCCGAATAGGCGGTGTCGTTCGGCAGATCATAGTCGAAGGAGAAGGCCTCCCCCATGTGTGTGGCGCCGATACCGCCGGTGATGTAGAGCTTTCGGTCGACGATGTTGCGCCATAGTCGTTCGCAGGATGCCAGCAGGTCGGAGTCGCCGGTCAGGCGTGCCACGTCGGCGGTTCCGGCGTAGAAGTAGGCGGCGCGGACGGCGTGTCCGAGGGCCTCCGTCTGTTCTGTGATCGGCTTGTCGGCCTGGTAGTAGGCGTAGTTCTGCTCGCGCGGCGCGTAGTTGCGGCCGTCCTCCCGGGCGCGGCGGCGGTCTTCGAGCTCGAAATAGAGCGGCTGCCGGCCGCGTTGGCGTACAAAGTATTCGGCGAGGTCGGCATAGCGCTGTTCGCCGGTGGTCTCGGCGAGTTTGACGAGTGCCATTTCGGCGATTTCGTGCCCGGGATAGCCGTGCAGCTGGCCGTCGGCGGTGCCGAATCGGGAATCGATGTAATCAGCGAAACGGCAGGCCGCGTCAAGCAGCTTGCGTTTGCCGGTGGCTTGATAGTAGGCGATCGCGCCTTCGGTCAGGTGGCCGAAGCAGTACAGCTCATGGTGGTCCTTCAGGTTGGTGAAGTGCCGGTCCATGCCGTTGAGGATGTAGTAGGTGTCCAGGTAGCCGTTGTCGAGCTGCGCCGCGCAGACGATATCGATGGCGGTGTCGGCGGTCGCTTCAAGGTCAGCGTCCGGGTGGTGGGTCAGCGAGTAGCCGACCGCTTCGATCCATTTGGAGAAATCAGTGTCTTGGAACACGAAGCCGTAGAACTTGTCGGAATCGGGGTGCGCCGGGTCGTCCGGCAGGGCTTCGAAGCCGCGGAACGTGTATTTCGGCGGCACGAAGGCCTTGCCTTCCTTGTGGTGTTCTGCGTTCTGCGCGGCGGCGGCCTTGAAGTTGTGCATGCAGTAGCTGGGTGCGGCGCCGGGAACGTTGTCGTTCAGCGCGTTCCACTGGTAGGGAATCACCTGGGTGCGCACGAGTTCCTGCCGCGATGCCCAGAACGGGTCGGTGACGGTGGCGTCGCGCAATGCGATTGGATGGCTGGTGCGATTGGTGGTAGTCATGAGTGCAAGCGCTCCTTAGTGCATCGTTGTCTTGTTAACGCTCACAATCCATTATTCCACGGGTTGCTCCAAAGTACATTCCGCATGGCGGCATGTCCGACGGGAATCCCACCGCGGCAGCCGGCCCAAGATGGCCGCGCATTGGCTGCGCGACCGTTGGACAGGCATTTCGGATTGCGGATATACGGGCTAAGGGGCAGAGCAGCTAGCCGCCGGGGCTGGCGGCCGGCTGCTCAGACCTTGATCATGGCGTACTGCGATTCGTAGAGCCGGTAGTAGGCGCCATGGCGGGCGAGCAGCTCGGCATGGTTGCCCTGCTCCACGATCTGCCCGTGGTCGATGTAGCAGATCTCATCCGCATTCTCGATCGTGGACAGGCGGTGCGCGATGATGAAGCTCGTGCGTCCCTTGAGCAGATGGTTCAGACCGGCCTGCAGCGCCTCCTCGGTACGCGTGTCGATATTCGACGTGGCCTCGTCGAGAATCAGGATGCGCGGGTCGGCGAGCAGCACGCGCGCGAACGCGATGAGCTGACGTTGGCCCGCGGACAGGGTCGAGCCGCGCTCCTCCACCACGGTGTCGTAGCCGTCTGGCAGTTCCATGATGAATTCGTGCGCATGCACGGCCTTGGCAGCGGCCACGATCTCCTCGTCGGTGGCGTCCAGTTTGCCGTAGCGGATGTTCTCACGCACGTTGCCGGAGAAGATGAACGTGTCCTGCAGCATGACGCCCATCTGCCGGCGCAGGCTTTCCAACGTCACGGAACGCACGTCGTGGCCGTCGATCGTCACCGAGCCTTCGGCGACGTCGTAGAAACGCGACAGCAGGTTGATGATCGTGGTTTTGCCGGCACCCGTAGGACCGACCAGCGCGATCGTCTTGCCTGGCTCGACATGCAGGTCGACCAGGTTCAGGATGTTGCGGCCGTCCGGCTCGTAGCGGAAGACGACGTCGTTGAAGTCGACGCGGCCCTCGATCTGCGGCAGATCGACGGCGTCCGGCGCGTTACGGATCTCCGGCTGCACGTCCAGCGTTTCGAAGATGCGCTCGAGATACGCGGAGCAGGTGATCAGCTGGTTGTAGAAGTTTCCGATGCTGATTACCGGGTTCCAGAAGTTGTTCGCGTAGCCGACGAACGCGATCAGCACACCCGTGGTCACGTCCACACCGCCGAAACCGGTGACGCCCACATAATAGATGAACGCGATCGTCATGACGGAAATCGTCTGGATGCCCGGCCACATAAGCGTCTGGATATGCACCGTACGCATCCACGCGGAACGCACAGCGCCCTGCTGTTCCTGGAATGTGCGGAACTGCGTGTCCTCGCGCGCGAACGTCTGGGTGGTCTTCACACCGGCGATCGATTCGTGGATGAACGCGTTGAGATTGCTCTGCTTATTGGATAGCACCTGGTACGCGCGACGCTGGAAATGCTGCAATCCCAGCACCCACGCGATGAGCAGCGGGAACAACGCGAGACTGTACAGCGCGAGACGCCAATCCACGACGAACATGACCACTAGCGTGATGAAGAACGTGAACACGTCGGAAATCACGTTGACCAGACCGGAGCTCAGGGTGTCCGAAAGCGTGTTCACATAGTTGACCACGCGGATGAGGATTTTGCCATGCGGACGCGAGTCGAAATAGCTGAACGGCAACGTCTGAATGTGCGTAAACAGGTCGCGGCGCATGTCTTTAAGCATGAGCTGGCCGACGCGCGTGATTTCCACAGTACGGTAGCGCAAACCGAATTCGTAAATGACGATGAGCACCGCCAGCAGTGCCACCAGCTCGCCAAGCAGTGCAAGGTTTTTCGCCGGAATGACACTGTCGATCATGATTTTCGTCAGATACGGTTCCACGACGTTGATGCAGCCCATTGCCGCCACGACGATGAGGATCCAGACCACGCGGGCCATGTACGGTTTCAGGTAGACGCCGACGCGCGCGAGGTCGCGCATATTGATCTTCTCTTCAAGGTCTTCATCGTCACGGAAGGTGTTGCGTTGTGCCATGATGTTATCCTCCCCCGCGTCTTACGCTTCGAATCCCTGCGAGCGGCCGGCATCCACGCCCAACTGCTTGCTGTAAATCTGCCAATATCGGCCGTGCGAGGCCACCAATTCGTCGTGCGTGCCACGTTCCACAATGCGCCCATGCTCCAGCACGAGAATCAAGTCGGAATCCTTGACCGACGAAATGCGGTGGGCGATTGTGACAATCGTCTTCTTCTCGTCCAAATCGCGCAAGTGCCGCTGAATCTCTGCTTCCGTTTCCATATCGACGGCGCTGGTCGTATCGTCCATAATCAGAATCGACGGATTGTCGGCGAGAGCACGCGCCAAGCTCAGTCGCTGCTTCTGTCCGCCGGACAGGCCGACGCCACGTTCGCCGACGACGGTATCGTAGCCGTCCGGCATGCTGCTGATGAAGCCATCCGCGCCGGCAATGGCGGCCATGCGGCGCACGTACTGTTCGTCGTAACCACGTCGTCTGCGCTGGCCGTCGTACTGACCGTTGTACTCAAGTCGGTTGCCTCGGTCGCCCGCGCCAAAGCTGATGTTGCTGCCGATCGTATCGGAAAACAGGAACGTATCCTGCGCGACGATGCAGACTTGCGATCGCAACGTGGCGAGCGGCCAGTCGCGCGCGTCGATGCCGTCGATGAGCACACGACCGGCGGTTGGGTCGTAGAAACGGGAGATAAGGTTGACGAGAGTCGATTTGCCGGAGCCGGTTTCGCCGAGGATTCCGAGTTTCGCGCCTGCGGGAACGTGGAAGTCGATGTCGCTGAGCACAGGCGTCCCCAGATCGTCGGGGAAAGCGAAGTCGACGTGCTGGAAGTCGATGGTTCCTGCGATTCTAGCCGATTTATCGGCGGCTTGCGCCCCTTGCGTACCTTGCGTACCGACTCGCGTAGTGCTTTGCGTGGCTTTCCCCGCAAACTCCGGCTTTTCGCGAATACGCGATTCGGCGGTGAGCAGCTTACGGATTTTTATGCATGCCGCGTTGAAACGTTGCCAGTCGTTGGTAAGCCATCCGGATTGGCGGATTGGGCTGTCAAGCATCCACAGGTATGAGTTGAACGCCACAAGGTTGCCAAGAGTCATGTACCCTTTGATGACGAGAAAGCCGCCGAAACCGAGTGTGATAAGTTGCAGCGAAAAGCCGAGACCGTCAAGCCAGGGCATGTATTTGCGGCTGTTGTATGCCTGGGCCATGTTGCGTTGCATATAGTCGTCGTTGCGTCCGTCAAATTTTTCGGTTTCGTACGATTCGCGCACAAACGCTTTGACGACGCGGTTGCCTTCGATGTTTTCCTCGACCATCGAATTCATTTCGGCGAGCGAGTTTCGGATATCGAAGAACAGGGGTCGTGCATGCTTCGACAGACCGCGTGTCAAAATGAACAGTGGTGGCGTGACGCAAGCGAGCGCAAGAGCAAGTCGCCAATCAATCGAAAACATCATGGCGAGCGCGCCGATGAACATGACCACGCAGTCAAGCGCTTGCAGGCTCACCCAGCTCAGTGCGTGGCGGATGGCGTCGGTGTCGGACGTCATGCGGCTCATGATGTCGCCAGTGCGAGTGTGGTTGAAGTAGGTGAAGTCAAGTTCGTGGAGTTTTTCGAATTCGTCGCTGACGAGACGATAGATGGAGTTCTGTCCGAAGCGTTCCATCCACATTTGGCAGCCGTAACGGGAGCCGACACGCACCACGGTGAGCACGAGCATCATGACGCACAGTCGGGTCAGTTCGTCCACATGGCCTTGGGTGATGACGCGGTCCACGATCAGTCCGGACAGCAGCGGGATGGTGAGGGCCATGGTGTTGTTCACGCAGAACAGTACGACCGCGCCGGCCACGCGCGGCAGGTCGGGTTTGCAGTACGGCAGGATCCATGCAAGGTTGCCCGCCTGCTGGTTGCGTTTCGGATCGACATACATACGTAGCGTTCCTTCGAATTGTTTGCTTGGGTCTTGGTTGGGTTGTTGTTGGGTTGTGGTGTTGCGGCCATTCGTTGCCGCCACGATTCACGTCCGTCGTGTGTCGAGCGTCCCGTCACCGGCATGCCGCCGCCGGCCGAAACCCCTGTTCGGATTCGCAAACTCGACTTATTTTAAACGAACCGTACGCCGATGCAACAGATGCGTTTTCGGCGTGTCGCAATCATAATAAAATCAACATATATACCGTTACATACCACTGGTTTGCGGGTGCTGCGAAAACCGTCATCGGAGCCTGGCTCGCCGGAATCGGAGCATCGCATCGGAACATCGCACGATAATGGAATCAAGCTCGAACTATCGATACAAGCATCGGCGACGCACGTCGAGGAAAGGACGGCAAGGATGACGGACTTGGAGCGCATCCGCGCGAAGTTCGCTGCGGAATATGGCCTGTCGGAGGACATGCTCAGGAACGCGGAACGTTGGACGGAGACCACGGGCGACCTCGAAGGGGTTCCCGAGAACCTGCTGCCGGGCATTCTGGGAATGCGATTTGGCGCGATCGCCATCGATACGCCGCGTTCCGAACGCTGGAGCACGCCGGAAGACATCGATGTAATCGCCGACCTCGCCTACCTGCCGGATGGCGGGTACGATACGGCCGCGGGAGCGTGCCGCGGCCATTTGCTCGACCTGTATCTGCCGCATGACGCGGTATTGCGCGGTGGGCACACCCTGCCGGTGTACATCGATATCCATGGCGGCGGATTCACTTACGGATACAAGGAGCTGAACCGGAATTTCAACGTGCATCTCGCGGAACAGGGCTTCGCGGTGTTTTCATTGAACTATCGTCCGGCGCCGCAGACCGACTTGCGTGGGCAATTGGCCGATATCCAGGCGGCATTGCGTTGGATCGCAGCCCATATGGCCGATTATCCGGTCAATCCGAACGCGGTGTTCCTCACCGGCGATTCCGCAGGTGGCGCGTTGACGCTACTGACCTTGGCCATTGAAAACAATGCGGAAGCCGCGGCTGCGTTTGGCGTCGACAAGCCGTCCGGCATCCGATTCGCGGGTGCCGCTCCGGTGTGCGGCGCGTACAGTTCGGCGTCGTTGGAGACCATGGGCCGCAAGCTGACGGTCGGGTATGACCCGAACCGCCGTATCGGTCTTGAGCAGATGTTGGGCGTCGATTTCTTTGCGGGGCTCGAAGCCGCCGATCCGAAGTTCCTCACCGCTGAGGGTCTGGCGTTCAACGTCGATCTGCCACCCTTGCTCATCATCACCTGCGGCGACGATTTCCTTGAAGCCGACAATCTGGCGTTGGCCGCCGCCTTGTCGCGCAAAGGCGCCGATTTTGAATTGTTCGACCCGAAGCCGCGCCGCCATGAGACGTTGGGGCATGTGTTCGTCATCGGCATGCCATGGCTTGAGGAAAGCCGGGAATGCCTTGATCGAATCCGCCGCTTCTCATACGAACGCTGTTGAATAACGTGAATGGGGTGAATACTCCTCCGGAGTGCCCGCCCCATTCAATGGCCGTCGATGCCGCGACGCCGTATCAGCGGCGGACCATTTCCTCTTCGATCTGTTCGAGCGACTTGCCCTTGGTCTCAGGCACGAAACGCAGCACGAACGGGATGGACAGCGCGGAGAACACGCCAAAGATGGTGAACGGGCCGCCGACGTTGTTGCCGAACATGGCCAGCAGCATGAGGAAGAACTGGGAGACCACGAAATTGCCCAGCCAGTTGGCAGCGGAACCGAAGGAGCTGCCGATGCCGCGCACGCTCAACGGGAAGATCTCGCCGATGAGCACCCATGCGATCGGACCCCATGACAGCGCGAAGCCGAGGATATAGCAGGCGATCAGCACCATGGTCGGCACGGCCAGCGTGGCCACATCGCCGGTGAAGTTAAGCACGGCCAGCACCGCGAGGGCGATGGTCATCGTCACCGATCCGAAGATCAGCAGCTTCTTGCGGGGGAATTTGTCCATGATAAGCGTGGCCGCGATAGTGGCCACGAAGTTGACCACGCCAATGCCGACCGACACCCAGATGGCATGGTTTTCGGGGAATCCGAAGCCTTTGATGAACACCTGCGGCAGGAAATAGATCACGGAGTTGATGCCGACGAGCTGCTGGAACAGCATGATGCCGATCGCGGCGACGAGCGCAGGACGGGCGATACGGAACAGCTCGCGGACACCGCCCTTGGTGTTCTGCGCGGCGACGGCCTTGATCTCGTCGAGCTCGAGCTGCACCTGCGTCTGATCGACGTCCTTGCGAATAAGGGTAAGTACTTTGAACGCCTCACGATCCTTGCCTCGACTCACCAGATATCGCGGCGATTCCGGCAGCAGCAGGCCGCCGATCAGCAGCAGGGCCGCCGGCACGAGCGCCGACCCCAGCATCCACCGCCAATCGCGGATGCCGGCGATATTGTGGCCGAGGAAGCCGAGATTGGACGCGTATGCCAGCAGGATGCCGAAAGTGATCATCAGCTGGAATAGCGTGGACAGCGATCCACGACGTTCCTTCGGCGCAAGCTCGGCAAGATATGCCGGAGTCAGCGAGGAGGCCGCGCCGACGGCGAGACCGAGGATGATGCGGGCCACGACCATCATCAGGAATCCCGTGGATCCCGCGCACATGCCCGAACCGAGCAGGAACAGTATCGCCGCCAGAATCAGCAGCTTCTTGCGGCCGAAACGATCGGACAGCGCGCCGATGGACAGGGCTCCCGCGCAGGAACCGATCAACACGGATGATGTGATGAACCCGGTCTGAGCCACGGACAGGCCGAAATCGGATTCGATGAGCGGCGAGGCTCCGGAGATGATGCCGGTGTCGAAGCCGAACAGCATGCCTCCCAGCGCGCCGAACGTGAAGATGAACGCGCTGTTGAGCGGGAAACGTGTGGAAACGCCACGCCCCACCTCCCGCTCGACGGCGTCGATCGTCGCGCCGACCTCATGGATGCCGGCTTCCACCGCACCTTCGGCGTCGTGTACTGGATTGGACGTCTGCACCGCAGTCATGATTCCACCTTCCATTCCCATCGATCCTCATCGATATGAGATGCAGCAATCGCAGCAAACAAAAAAGACCTGGAACGACGTATAGTGACGTCGTTCCAGGTCTTGCCTCGCATTGAGTAGCAACCCTGCCGCGCTTGTATGCTGCGTATATTGCATTCAAGTGTAGGTCATGGCGGCATGCGACACTCCGATTTTTTAGAAAACGTTTACCGGTTATTTTTCAGTGCAGGAAAGCGTGAAGCACAGGCCAGCGGCACATGCTTTTCCCTCGTGCGGAGAGCCTCCTCGGATATCCACGAGCAAGCGGACCGAATCAAGCCGTCAAACCATCCACAAGCAAGCCGGCAAAAAGAAAGCCGGCGGAGAGAAGGCCGCCGGCTGAGAGAGAAGAGAGAAGAAGGGTTCAGTTATGGGATTCTTGAAAGAACCTCGCCAACAGCCGTAACCGTTGACATGTTCTATATAACCGCCCGACCCTTGGAGGAACGATGTGTGTTCCTGTCAATTCCCTGAGAATTTCGTAGCGGAAATGTCACGACGGTGCGAATTCGGGGGTTTATCCCACTGAATATCGCCCCAACGGCCTTCCTGCAGCTTGTTCAGCGCGGCAACAGACGATTGCACGGCATCTGCCGACACCGTCATGAAACGCCGCTATACAACACCGCCGCTCAACGACGCCGTGCACTCACACGCAATCGCGCATCTCACTCGGCGAATTTGTCGACGCGGCGATCGTAGGTCAGCAGGCCGTTGAGCTCCTCCTCCACGTCGGAAACCTGCGTATACACGTATCCCGCAAGTCCGCGCGATTCCAGTGCGGCCGCGGAGGCGAGCACGGAACGCACGGCGGCCCGCCAATCGTCGATCGAATCGTATTCACCGTAACCGTAGGCGCGCGACACCGCCGCATGCTCCGGTACGAGCTGCGCCAATCCGCCGAATTCCGAAATCACGAACGCGCGTACGCCGTGTCGTGCGACCGGCAGCACCACGTAATGCGCGGCCCTGCGGCGACGGCGGTGCTTCTTCTCGAATTCGGCCACGTATCCGCGCAACGGACCCTTGTCCGGGTAGATTTCCAGCGGCCGGAAATAGTTGTGCACGCTATGGAAGTCGCCGCAATGCTGGTCGTACCAGCCGCTCGTCGCGTCGATCGGACGGGTCGGATCGAGCGCGTGGATGCGTTCGGCTGCATCGCACGCGTCGAATTGGCCCCAGCCTTCGTTGAACAGCGTCCACGTCACGATGGAGGGGTGCCCGCCGAGCATGTGCACCATCGCGTCGCACGTACGCGACCAGTCGCGCCGGTAGATCGGGTCGTCCGCGCCGAGCGCCGTGAAATGTTTGGCGGTGTCGTCGCGGAATTTGTTCCATGTGGAGCGGATGAGCGTCGGCTTGCGATTCGTGGTCCACGCATTGTATTCGCCGTCCGTGCCGCCGCCGGACACCGCGTCCTGCCAGACGAGCATGCCGAGGCGGTCGCAATGGTAGTACCAGCGGGCCGACTCGATTTTGATGTGCTTGCGCAGCATGTTGAAGCCGGCGTTTTTCATGGCCGTGATGTCATGCGTCAGCGCCTCGTCGTCGGGCGCGGTCATGAGGCCGTCCGGCCAGTAGCCTTGGTCGAGCACGCCTTTGACGAAGAGCGGCTTGCCGTTGAGATGGAAGCGCGCCACCCCCTTCGTATCCGGTTTGATTTCGACGGAACGGAACGCGCAGTAGGAACTTACGACATCCATCGGCTGCGATTGCGCGACCGCCGCATCACCCGCCGTTTCCGCGGGTTTCGCCGACCCGTACCGCAATTCGGCCCGCACGTCATACAGATACGGATCGGCCGGCGACCACAGATGTTCGGCAGCTGTTGCGATTTCCGCACGCACCTTGCGCACGCCCACCGGCAGCGTCTCATCCGCCACCACCGTGCCGTCCGCAGGGTCGGTGACGACGATGTGCAGTTTCGCGTTCGGCTTGTCGCCGCCGATTTCCGCACGGACGAACAACTTGCCGTCGGATGCCCCCTTGAGTGTCAGCGTGCGCAGGTAGGCTTCCGGCACGATTTCCAGCCAGACGCTTTGCCAAATGCCGCTTTGCGCGGTGTACCAGATGTCTTCGCGCTCGATTTTCTGCTTGCCGCGCAACTGCGTGCCCGAATCGTTCGGATCGTAGACGCACAGCGCGATTTCAAACGCGTCATCAGGGTCGATAAATGCCGAAATATCGACGTCGAACGGCAGGTAGCCGCCGACGTGCGTGCCCGCGAGCTGGCCGTTGACATAGCAGGCGCAGACATAATCGACCGCTTCGAAATGCAGGATGAGGCGATTCGCGTCGCCGATCTGCCGGACCGTTTCCTCTCCGCCGAGCGTGACGGGATGCACGACGGTGCGGTACCACAGCAGGTTGTCGGGGTAAATGGTCTGGTGCACGCCGGACAGCGCGGATTCCGGCGAGAACGGTACGAGGATCTTGCCGTCGAACGTTTGCGGAATGGCGGTTTCCTTGACTGCGCGGACCGCTTCGTCGCGGGTCAGCATCGCCGCCGTTTTGCGCCATTTCGGCGCGGTCTCATCTTCCGGAATGGACGCGATCGCGTAATCCCACCAGCCATTGAGCATGGTGCAGTTGTCGTGTACCATGGTCGGGCGCGGGTGCTCGCCGAGTATGGGGGTACGACCCTCGTCCAGCGTGCGTTCGCCTTCCTCGGCGGGATTGAACGCCTTGTTGCCGGCGCGCGCGGACAGCCATTCATGGTCGATTCGTTCACCCCACGGTGTCCACAACTGCTGCAGCGGCTCACGGGAACGCATTTTCGTAGGAGCGGCCTTCAGTACGCGTTTGATATCCAGCATAAAGCGCCCCTTCCTGCAGCCTTGCACGTCTCTGCGTTTTATTGTACTGAGCGGCTTGCGTTTTTTAACGATTCGTACCGCGGTTTGCAGTACCGTCTTGCGACACCCCGCCAAGACCAGCTGAAAAATCGCACGCATTTCTACCCAAAACAATGCGAAAGCAACCGGAACATACCTACGAAAAGGATGCGGTCGGTCGTATATGCGTTGTAAGGCCATAGGCTTGGCCGAACGGCCTTGAGTGCGCCGTCAACGCATACCTCGACCGGCCGCCGGGCCCGCCAATCGCACAAAACGTCGCACATGTGGAAACGTGATACGGGAATGAGACGCTGAAACGGCACAAAATGTCGCACGACTTCGATTTTTCAGCACTTTTTTCAAGTCGTGCGACACGGCAATCAAAACAAATACCCCCCAACCGCCATTTTCCGGTCATTTTGACCTAAAAACAGCAGTTAGGGGGCACTTATCGCACCGCAGCTGTCGCACGACTTGAAGAAATCGTCCAAAAATCAAAGTCGTGCGACGCGTACGGGGGGGGTATGCGACGGAATCAGCCTTCCAGCTTCGCCTTTTCAGCGGCGAGACGGGCGGCCTCGGCTTCGCGGCGGGCCTTCAGCTCGGTATCGAAGCGGGCGAGCTCCTCTTCGACGGCCTCCGGCGGAATCTTCGCGAAGATCGGGTGCGGCTTCGGCACCGAGGTGCCGGCCACGATCGGCTCGGAAGCCCACGGATGCACGGTTTCGCCCAGCTTGTAGTCGCCCGTGATGATCGGGTACGTGAAGCCCGGCTTGTCGAGATCCTCAACCTCTTCCAGATGAGGCAGCGGCGAGAAGACGCCGGTTCCGCCGAGGGCCTCCCACACCTTCTGTGCGGAGTGCGGCAGGAACGGGGCCAGCAGGTGGTTGGCGTCGGACACGGCCTGGGCGGCGGTGTGCAGCACGGTGCCGAGGCGGGCCGGATTGTCCTTGATCTTCCACGGTTCGGTGGCGGAGATGTACTTGTTGATGTCGCCGACCACGCGCATCGCTTCGGACAGCGCGTTCTTCTGGCGGTGATTCTCGATGAGTCCGCCGACGGTTTCGAACGCGGCCTTGGTTTCGGCCAGCAGCGCACGGTCCTCGTCGGTGGCGGAAGCCTCGTCGAACGCCGGAATCTCGCCGAAGTTCTTGTTGATGAGGTTGGCCACGCGGTTCACCAGGTTGCCCCAGGATGCGGCGAGCTCCTCATTGTTGTGGCGCACGAACTCGGCCCAAGTGAAGTCGGAATCGGAGCTTTCCGGTCCGGCCACGGAGATGTAGTAACGCACGGCGTCCACGGGGTAACGGGCGAGGATGTCCTTCACGTAGATGACGATGCCGCGGGAGGACGAGAACTTCTTGCCTTCCATGGTCATGAACTCGGAGGCCACGACCTGCTCCGGCATGTTCAGCGGACCGAGCTTGCCGGTTTCGCCGCCCTTGGAGCCCTGGCCGTTGTAGGCCAGCATTTCGGACGGCCAGATCTGGGAGTGGAACGTGATGTTGTCCTTGCCCATGAAGTAGTAGCCCGGGGTGGTCGGATCGTTCCACCATGCGCGCCATGCCTCCGGGTCGCCCTTGCGGCGGGCCCATTCGATGGATGCGGACAAGTAGCCGATCACAGCGTCGAACCACACGTACAGCTTCTTGTTCGGGTTGTCGATCCAGCCCTTGACCGGCACCGGAATGCCCCAGTCGATGTCACGCGTGATGGCGCGCGGCTTGACTTCCTTGAACAGGCCGATGGAGAAGTTGATGACGTTGGTGCGCCAGCCTTCGCGGGTCTTGAGCCACGCGAGATTGGCTTCGGCGAGCGCCGGCAGGTCGAGGAAGAAGTGTTCGGTTTCCTCGAAGCGCGGGGTTTCGCCGTTGATCTTGGATACGGGGTTGAGCAGCTCGTCCGGGTCGAGTTCGTTGCCGCAGGCGTCGCACTGGTCGCCACGGGCTCCGTCGGCGCCGCAGATCGGGCAGGTGCCTTCGATGTAGCGGTCCGGCAGGGTGCGTCCGGTGGACGGGGAGATGGCGACTTTCTGGGTGCCCTTGTAGATGTAGCCGTTTTCGAGGCACTGTTTGAACAGTTCCTGCACGACCTTTTCGTGATTGCCAGTGGTGGTGCGGGTGAACAGATCGTAGCTCAGGCCGAGATCGCATAGGTCCTTGGCGATCACGCGGTTGTAGCGGTTGGCGAGCTCCTGCGCGCTCACGCCTTCCTTGTCGGCTTCCACCAGGATTGGGGTGCCGTGCTCGTCGGTGCCGGACACCATCAGCACGTCATTGCCCTTCATGCGCTCGTAGCGCGCGTACACGTCGGACGGCACGCCGAAGCCGGCGACGTGGCCGATATGACGGGGGCCGTTGGCATACGGCCATGCAACATTCACCAAAATATGACTCATGGTGCCCGATTATACAAAGCGCCATATCCCGTGTTTTCGGCGCATTCCGATTGGCGGAAGACGGGCGGATGGGGTCGATGACGTTCTCGCAGACCGGCCTGCGTCAGGCTACGGTAGTCCACAAGGTTATCCACATTGTTGTATCACGCAACAATCATCGTCCACTTATCCACTTTTTTCGCGAAGCCGGTGGCACGCCGCTTTCCGTATCAGCTACGGTACCCCGCATGGATACCTCCCCTCCCCTTTTGGGCGACGCCGACCTGCCCGGCCCCATTTGTTTGAATCGTTTGCATTCCCTAGGCGTGGTATGCAAACTTGACAACGACAACGCCTACTCGTATCACGATTCGCGCACGCTGTACGGCCGCGCCAGCATCATCTCAACGCTGATGCCGAGTCGTTCCGTGGCGTGCGCCGGCACCGCTGCGTGGGTGTGGTTGGGTGGCATGTTTCCCAACACGATCGACATCATTGCAAAAGCGCATTACCGAACGGCGAGGTACGGTCGCAAAGTCAGCGTTTTCAACCGACAGGCGCCCGACGAACATGTCACCGACGTCGGCCCGATCACCGTCACCACGCCCACACGCACCGCATGCGACCTTGCCATGAACTGCACGCCGGAAACGCAGTCGCCGGTCACGGAAATCGTATGCATGCTCATGCAGGAATTCCGGTTCCGCCCCGACGATTGCCTGCAGGTCATGCAGGAGGCCACCCATATTCGCAACGCGCCACGGGCACGCCAGTTTTTCCGGACGATTGACGGAAAGCAGTGACGGATATGCGCGAATCGCAACGGCCGTCGGAAAAACCACGGCAGACGAGACAGACGGGACAGACACGGCAAGCGTCTGCACAGTCGCGGCGCACGGCAAGCAAGAGATATGAAGAGCGCGCGAAACGTAGCAAACGTCATGGGCAACGACATGAACAGCATGGACACCATGGCAAACGCCACGAACGACGTCGCGCACCGCCGAAATATCAGCCGCACGCGCGGCAGCGGGCATTGGTAGAACCGCCTGCGCCGCCGATCGAATTGACGCCGTTGGTGGCGTGCAGCGCCGACACCGCGCAAGATGTGCTGTGGCATATCGCGGAATATGCGCCGCGATTGCGCAAGTGGCTGGTCGCCAATCCTTCGGCGACGCCGGCGATGCTGGAATATCTTGCGCAGGTCGGCGGGCCGGGTGTTCCCGAAGCGCTGCGGATATTGCTGAAATCGTTGGAAATGAACGGTTCCGGAAGCGATCAGCCCTTCATCGCAAGCACGGCATTGTAGACCTGCTTGCGATTGGCGAGCGAGCCGTCAGACAGCGGATGTTCGGCGACAACCTGTGAAATCGCGTCCTTGATACGCAGGTTGTCTTCCTGCGCGCGATCAACGGACAGCACCGCCAAATCCTCAATGGACAGCGTTGCGGGCGCGGCCGCGTCGGCCTCCTCCTCGGAAGCACCGGCGATGACGAGCACCATTTCGCCACGCGGCGGATCGTCGACGACGCTTTGGCGGATTTCGGCGATGGTTCCGCGGCGGATCTGCTCGTAATCCTTGGTCAGCTCGCGGCACAACGCCATTTTGCGATTCGGCCCGAACACGTCAAGCAGGTCCGCCATGGACTCGTCGATGCGATGCAGGGTTTCGTAGAAGACGATGGTGCGACGTTCCGATTTGAGCGCGCGCAGATGCTGCACACGTTCGCTGTGCTTGCGCGGCAGGAAGCCTTCGTAGCAGAAGCGGTCGGTCGGCAGGCCGGACAGGCACAGCGCGTCGAGTACGGCGGACGGGCCGGGAGCGCAGGTGACGGGCAGGCCGCGTTCGATGGCGCGGCGGACGATCGCCAGTCCCGGATCGTTGATGGTGGGCATGCCCGCGTCGGATACGACGAGCACGGTGGCGCCTTGTTCGACCTGGTCGAGCAGGCCGTCGGCCTTGTCGCGTTCGTTGTGGTCGTGGTAGGCGATGACGCGGCCGGGCACGCGGATGCCGAGGCGGTTCGCGAGCGCGTATAGGCGGCGCGTATCCTCGGCTGCCACGATGTCGGCGCCTTCCATGAGGGCGATCAGGCGGGCGGACGCGTCTCCGGTGTTGCCGATTGGCGTGGCCGCGAGCACGACCGTTCCGCGCGGAATGTTGACGTCGGCGACCAGTCCGTCGAGCCCGAATTCGGCACGTTCCGTGGCTTGCGCGGTTTCCTCGGCATTTTCCGCGTTCTCGCCGATTTCGGCAATCTGACCAATATTTGTTTTCACGGTTTGTTTCACGGCGTTACCAGCCTTCTCGGCATCAGTCTGTTCGCTCAAGTTCTCCATATTTCCAGTATCGCCCACAGCGTCCCCAAACCATCAGCTCCCGCCATTTCTCCGTCTTTCGCAACCAACCAATCAAAGAACCGCCACATTCTCCACAACAAAAAATCTAAATTTAGAGCAATGAAAAGGCTGCGTCAAACGCATAAACCAGCGTTTGACGCAGCCTTTCACCCCCACTCGAAAGAACGGGAATCTACCGCTATAGCAGCACCTTGCCTTCCGGAGCGGTCACAGCTTCGCCAAATCCCAAACGAGCGGTGAACCCGCGACCATCGGAACTGGAAACCTCCACACCGGCATCGGTCTTTCTGGCGGAGAACACAACGGTAGAACCGTCCATCTCGGTCACCACGGCCTTGGCGTCATCACCATCGTTCAGGAACACGGAAACCAATGCGTCCTTACCATACTCATATTCAGGAGTCTCGGCACCAGGCTTGGTGACCAGCACACTGCCATCACGCACCCACAACGGGATGGTGTCGAACCCATGGCGTTCATTGCGCCATACACCATGTTCAGAGACCACCTTTTCACCGGTGAACCAGTTGGTCCACGTGCCGGCCGGCAGATAGTATTCCACATCTCCAGAATATGTGAACACCGGTGCCACGAGCAGATCCGGACCGAACATATACTGACGGTCAAGCGTGCGGCACGTCGGGTCATCCGGGAATTCGACGAACATCGAGCGCATCACTGGGGTTCCGTGCAGATGCGGCTGCAGACCCACCTGATACAGATACGGCATCAAGGAAAGCTTGAGCTTGGTGAAAGTGCGGGCCACATCGACGGCGGTTTGCCCCGGTGCGTTGACCACACCATTCTTCTCGTCTTCCTCATCGAACAGCCATGGCACGCGATACACGGTGGAACCATGCATACGCGAGTGGGAACCAAGCAGTCCGAAAGCCACCCAACGCTTGTAGACCGCAGGATCCGGATAGGCACCTTCGAAACCACCAATGTCATGGCTCCAGAAGCCGAAACCGGAGCTGGTAATCGACAATCCCGCACGTAGCGTCTGGGCCATGCCGTTGAAGGTCGACTCGCAATCACCGCCCCAGTGCACTGGCTGCTGCTGTCCGCCGACGGTTGCGGAACGGGCGTACAGACAAGCCTTGCCCTTGCCGTAGGTCTCTTCGATGGCTTCAAAGACGGCCTGGTTGTACAACTGCGTGTACCAATTGTGCATGGAGAGCTTAGGAGAACCGTCATACCAGACCACATCTCGTGGAATGCGCTCGCCGAAATCGGTCTTGATCGCGTCTACACCTTGGTTCAGCAGCTTCTTGACCTTGTTCTTGAACCATTCACGTGCTTCAGGGTTGGTGAAATCCACCAGCCCCATGCCCGCCTGCCAAAAATCGGTCTGCCAGATTTCGCCATTGGCCTTCTTGACAAGGTAGCCTTTCTCCTTGCCTTCCTTGAACATGGAACCACGCTGGCCGATGTACGGATTAATCCATGCGCAGATATGCAGACCCTTATCCTCGTGCAAACGCTTGAGTGTGGATTCGATATCTCCGAAGAAACGCTTGTCCCATTCGAAATCGGTCCAATGGAATTCACGCATCCAGTAGCAGTCGTAGTGGAATGCGCTCAAAGGAATATCGCGTTCGGCCATGCCATCGATGAAGGAGTTGATGGTCTTCTCGTCATACTTGGTAGTGAACGAAGTGGTGAGCCACAGTCCATAGCTCCAGGCGGGCACGTTGGCCGGGCGGCCGACCAGCTTGGTATAGCGGTCAAGAATCTGCTTCGGCGTCGGACCGTAGATCACACAGAAATCGATGGTCTCCCCCGGCACCGAGAATTGCACGGCCTCAGTGTTTTCCGATCCCACTTCGAAGGAGACGTGCCCACGGTTGTTCACCAGCACACCGTATCCGTTGGATGTCATGTAGAACGGAATGTCCTTATAGCCCTGCTCGGAAGCGGTACCGCCGTCCTCATTCCAGATATCGATGGTCTGGCCGTTCTTTACATACGCGCCGAATCGTTCGCCGAAGCCGTACACATTCTCGCCAACGCTGAGATGCAATTGGACTCCGGTGAACACATCCGATTCGTCATAGGCAGAGCCGTCCATGGTCACGCCAAACTCACCTACCGGCTGTGCCGTCACATTGGAAAGCTTGTTCAGATTGAAACAGCCAAGCGACTTTCCCGTCGATTCGGTAAGCACTTTGCCATCTTCTCCGAGGAACGTCAGATTCCATGGAGCGCCCTTGACCACTTTCGCAGTCAAACCGCCAGTGGTCAGGGACACGGTGGCACCATTCTCGCCCACTTCGCCATCGCCGTTGCCTTCCGCGGTTGCGTGCACATATCCGCGACCACCTGGCTCGTCAGCGTTCAGAGGAAATCCCGGATAGTCAGTAGCCCCCTGCCAGTGCCCAGCCCTGACGCGAATCACACCTTCCGCAGGCGAGGTCACATCAATGTCGAACGTAGGTAGATTCAACGTATCGTAACGTCCTCGAATCACCGTTGTCGGTGCCAGGATATTCAGGCTTTCCCCGTCTTCACCGATTCCCAACTCATACGCCTCACGTGCGTACAGTGCGCTAACGCCATCACGAATCATCCAGTAACCATTGGTGAACTTCATTGTTGCTCCTTAAGGATATTGGCTCACTACATTAGTGAAAATAGAACTTTCTATATATAAGCTCCGGGGAAAGAAGAGAACAGGAATCACCGGAGCATTTACATGCCATTCAACTACTTGACAGCACCAGCGGTAATACCACGGGACAGCGTGCGCTGGAAGATCAAATAGAAGATAAGCGTTGGCACGATACTGATCAACGATGCGGCAGCAGTGGTCGTCACATCCATGAGACGGTCACCGGTCAACGAGCTGACCGCAATCGGGATGGTCTGCGTCGAATTATCAATAAGGAAGGCCATCGGGATCATATACTCGTTCCATGTCCAGATGAAGAAGAACACGAGCATGACGCTCAGCGTCGGCTTGGAAATCGGGAACACTATCTTACGGAAGATGGTCCAACGACTTGCGCCGTCGATAGTCGCCGCTTCCAGTATGGATTTCGGGAATGTGCCGTATACCGATGACAAGAGATAGGTACCGAAAGCACTCTGGATGACGGTGAAGATGATGACGATTGCCCATGGCGAATTGTACAGGCCGATCTTCTTGAACATGATGTACAGCGGGTACAGCATGGCTTCCTGCGGCAGCATGTTGGCGAGCATGATAAGCAGGACTATCCAACGACGGCCCTTGACTCGTCCGATACCGAGCGCAAATGCGTTGAACATGGACAGCACCACGGCGAGGATGGCCACGAGGCCTGAAGTCCAAATGCTGTTCCACAGCTTTTCGGGATAGTTGACACGGTTCCAGAACTTCATCAGACCGACGGTGCTGAACTCCTTCGGCCATGACAGCGGCCCCGATGAGTTGTAGTCAGCCGTCGTTTTGAATGCGTTGAGCAACAGCACGATAAACGGGAACAACATGACCAGACCGCCGACGATGAGCAGAATGAGAATCGCTCAATCGCCTGCAGTGCGGTTTTTCTTAACATGCACGGGAATATTGGTTGCGGAAGTCATGGCTCTACTCCTCATCTTCCTTCGCGACCTTCTCCTGAAGGTTCGTGAAGATAACTGCTACGACGATAATGACAACGGTCAGCGCAGTGGCGATTGTTGCGCCATAGCCAACTTGCTGAGACTGGAAGAACTGCACGTAGGAGTAGTACGACGGCACGATGGTGCTGGTACCAGGACCGCCTTTGGTCAGCATGTAGACCGGGCCGAACACCTTAAGAGCAGCGATGGTGCAGGTCAATGCCACCACGAAGATCTCAGGCTTGATGGCCGGCAGGGTGATCGCAAGGAAGCGCTGCCACCAGTTCGCTCCGTCAAGGCTTGCAGCTTCGTAGAGTTCCGGATCAACTCGCTGCAAACCCGACATGAAGATGACCAACGGATAGCCAACCTGAATCCAAATCATGATGAGCATCAGGAAAATCAAGGCAGTATCCGGCTTACCAAGCCAGTCATGCTGGAGAGACCCTAATCCCACAGCTTTCAGCAACGCGTTCAACGCACCATTCTGCGGACGGAAAATCCATCCCATGACCAAGGAGGCGACAGCGATTGGGAGCAGCTGCGGGAAATAGTAGACAGCTCGCATGGTAGAAGCCACTTTCGGCCCGAACTTCTTCTGCACTACGTCGAATACCAGCGATGAGAGGATAAGACCGAGCAGGATAGGAACGACCACCATGGCGATGATCATCCAAATCGAGTTACAGAACGACACCCAGAAAGTGGTGTCCTTCATCAGCCTCACCCAATTGGTCAGACCGGCGAACTGCGGCGGTTTGATGCCTCGGTAGTTGGTGAAGCTGAGATAAATGTTCCAGACAGCCGGAACAATAATGATCCATAGCAGCATCAGGAAGCCCGGAAGCAGATACAGCCAAAATCGATTGGACGGATTGCCAGGAATCCTCGACATCCCTTTTTCTCTGGCAGTTGGCTGCTGGCCGTGTGCCTGATTTTTATTAACGTGAGTGTTCATTAGTATGCCACTTCCCATGATTCGCATCGATCTTCATCTGAGACTAAGATGCTCCGCAATGCGGTTGAGTCGAACAACTTAGATTGCCGCCGTTCCTGGCCACGGTGCCCGTTACTGACGGCAGAAGTGTTGATATAAGGGCCATGGCGCCGCCACGTTCTCAACGACGCCATGGCAATGGTGATTGAGATGTTGAACCGTTAGGTTCAGACTCAGGACTTGACGCCAGCGGCCTCCACGCCCTTGTCGTAGTTATCCTTCATCTGATTGAGCACGTCCTTCACACCGGAAGTACCATTGACCAGTTCCTGCAGAGAAGAATTCAGCTCATCGTAGAAGGTGGACGTCGGCCAATCCGGGTAGAAGCCAAGGGCATTCTTTTCAAGCACGCCGTTGAAAGAAGTGATAAGCTCCTTCGTCTTTTCGTCAGTGATCTTGTCAGGATCAGCCGCAATCGGCAGACCACCAGAGTTGCCCATGAGGTCCTGAACTTCATCGCTCAAAGTGATGTCGATGAATTGCGCGGCAAGGTCCTTCTTCTTGGAGTTCTCTGGAATGACCCAAATGTTGCCGGAAGAGCCGACCACCTTATCGGTATCCGGGAAGGTGGAGAACGTCCAATTGGCATTCTTCATATCGCTCTGGAAACGACCGAACCACCAAGTGCCAGAGAAGAACATCGGATAGGTACCGTTCATGAAGCCTTGTCCGGCATCCTCAGCCTTGGTACCGGTGCAGTCCTTGGAAATATAGCCCTTGGACACCCAGTCCTTGATGGTCTTAGTGGCGTAGGTAGTTGCCTCGCCCTGCCAATCGACGTCGCCATCGTACATCTCGTAGTTCTTGATGAACTTGTCATTCGCCTTAGACAAGACCAGCTGCCACCACAGATGCTGCAGCGGATATTCCGCGACACCTTCGGAAAGCGGGGTCACACCGTTATCCACGAACTTCTGCATTGCAGCTTCGAGATCATCGAAAGTTTTCGGGATTTCGATGCCGTACTTGTCAAACATGTCTTTGTTGTAGTACATCACGACATCTTCGCCGTAGTTCGTGATGCCGTACCAGTCACCGGATCCCATAACGCCTTTGTCGTTGTACTTACCGGTAGCGGCCAAAGAACCTGAGACCTTCTTGTCCCAGTTGTACTTCTTCACGTAATCGTTCAGGTTGCTGAGCAGTCCCTGGCTAGCGAGCAGACCAGCAGTGGCGTTGCCCTTGTTGTATTCCATAACATCCGGCGCTTCATCGGAATTCAGAATCTGAGCAGCGTTCTGACGAATTTGCTCGAAGGATTTCTTCTCAAACTCGACCTTGACTCCGGTCTTCTTCTCGAAGATTTCCATGGCTTTGGCCCACGCCTTGCCTTGTGCACCGTTGTCTTCCTCGTAATGCCAGATTTTGATGGTCTTCGGATTTGATTCCTGCTCGCTACCGCTGTTGCTGCCGCATCCGGCCAAGCCAAGGGTACCGAACATGGTCGCCACAGCCAGACCAGCCGCAACGATTCTACGGGTTGACTTCATTGCATTCTCCTTTTTCAGCTCCATTACTGAAATGAAATCCGAGACGAATCGGAATCTCATTGATTACAATGATATGTTTTCCCGAAGCGTATTTCAACTTATTTCGATTTATTTCGATAAATAAGTTCATTGAATCACTTAATCAGAAAATCACCGAAAATAAGGCAACACGGTACATAACCGCACATCATGAATAGAAGAAAGGATAAAAGACCGCAAAAACAATCGAAATAATAAGCTACCGCGGACGGCAGGGGCCGACCGTGCCACGAGCGCAATACTTGCCGGGCAACAGCTCCACCGCGCCGACATCATGCCGCTGCCCACTCAGTATCTCCATCATGATGTCAACCCCTCGAGAGCAGACGGCATGCGGATTCATAGGCATCTCATCAACCCCTTGAGGAAGCTGCTGCATGCCCTGCGTGCAAGCGGCCATCACTGAAATATCGCCAGGCACACTCAATCCACGTTCCTGCAACGCAAACAACAGGTTGTTCACATGCGTGGCGTTGGTCTGACAAATAATCGCAGTGGTCTGTGGAGCACTGGCGAAGACCGAATCAAGCATCAACCGCACGTCCGCCATTCCATAACCAGTCGAGGCCACGAAATCGGTTTTGACACCGAGATCAAGGCCATATTTCGTCACAGCATCGCGAAAGCGAATCAAATAATTCGAACCATCCTCATACGCGACGTCACTCGTCCCGACAATCACCACATGCTTATGGCCCAAATCGGCAATCCGGCTTATCGCTTCACGGCCCATCCGCTCGAAATCCAAATCGACGGAATACACCGCCCCGGTATTCGCGGGGTAACCGACGGAAACCACGGGCACATCCAACGTTGAAGCAAGATCGGCACGCGAATCTTCCATCAATACATCCAGCAGCATGATGCCGTCCACCATGCCATTGCGCGTGACCCTTACCAATTCCCGGTCACCGTATTCGTGCATCAGTAAAAGAATGTCATACCCATAACGCTTAGCCCGCGTAGCGAGAGCGAAGAAAAATGCCGCGTAATTCGTGTAATCCGTATATTCATGCACAGGCGAGCTCAGCGCCAAAACCTTAGTCCGAGGACGCCCGCTCGGCATGCCAGGCAAAGCGCCATCGCCCACGCCCAGCAAGGCAGCTATCGACTGGTCCATATGCTCTACATGCTTCGGACGATATCCAAGCGACCTCGCGGCCTCGATCACCTTGCGCTTAGTATCGTCCCTCACGGAGCGCTTGCCGCTCATCACATAGGAAACCGTGCTGATGGACACTCCGGACTTTTCCGCGACGTCTTTGATTCCAGCCATATCTAAACCCCTATGCAAGCGTTCTAACGAGCACATTCAACACACAGTGTAACCGCAAAACCGATCATACCGGGCAAGGTTCGCAGATGGGGATTACCCCCACCCCGCATAGCGATAGCCAGGAAGCAGAAAACGCCACGCCGAGCTTTTTTGAAACCCCTCATCGAATCTCAGCACATCCAATACGCCAGCAACGACCTCAACAGCATTTAACCCGACACCGGCAAAAACGTGCGTCGGTTCATTTCTACAGATACGACGCATCCGTCAGAAAACCAAAAACGCATCCACCAGATATTCGGATTTTCCCTCCCGCAACATTCGGATTTTCACTCGTCGCACATTCGGATTTTCCATCGCATATAATTCGGATTATCATCGAAACGAAATTCGGATTTTCCACTGCCTAGGATTCGGATTTTCTAGAACGCCGGATAAACCCTACAAACGATACGGAAACGGAACACATATGGCACAGCAGAACGTCAAGCCGAACGGCTATCGCCCACGTATCGTGGATAAGCAAATCGAACGGTACATGCGCATTTTCGGAGCCGTCGAAATCGCAGGAACCAAATGGTGCGGCAAAACATGGGCCGCACGCGCGCACGCAAACAGCATCACCTACGTCGACCGCGACAACAACCTGCCCATGGCACAGGCAGACCCATCGCTTATGCTGCTCGGCGATCGCCCGCACGTCATTGACGAGTGGGCGATCGCACCAGCAATCTGGGACGAAATTCGCCATAAGGTCGACGATGAGCCCGGCAGCAAAGGCCAGTGGCTGCTCACCGGCTCTTCCACTCCACAAAAGGACACCCGCCCGCAGCATACCGGAGCTGGGCGAATCGGACGCATCCGCATGAACCCGATGAGCCTGTGCGAAAGTGGGGACTCAACCGGGGCAGTCAGTCTTGCCGGATTGTTCGAAGGCAGATTCGAACCGTCGAAAGCGGACAACGACACCCTGAAACTGTTCGACATCACTTGCCGTGGCGGTTGGCCTGAAGCGCAAAACATGCCGACAGAGGACGCGCAGATCCTTATTCGCGAATATATCCGCCTCACATTGACGGAAGGGGTTCCGAAACAGGGGTACGATCCGGAAATCGCCAGACGTCTGCTCAATTCGCTAGCCCGCAACGTCAGTCAATCCGTAACATTCGAAACGTTGCGCAAAGACATGTACGGCACCGAGGAACACCTTGACGATTTCATTTCCGCAAGCAAGGTTTCCAAATACGTGGCAATGTTCACCGATATGTTCGTCATCGACGACATCCCCGGCTGGGTGCCGCCACACCGTTCACCGAAACGCATGCTGACCAAACCGCGCCGATACTTCGCCGATCCTTCCATCGCGGCCGCACTGCTTGGCATCAATCCACACGCACTGCTCAACGACTGGCAGACTTTCGGACTGTTGTTTGAAAACCTGTGCATGCGCGATTTGCTGGTATACGCCCGCGCGCTGCCGGATATCGGCATGGAGCCGGTACGTTACTATCACGACGATTCCGGCCTTGAATGCGACGCGATCATCGAACTTGCGGATGGGCGTTGGGCAGGTATCGAAATCAAAAGCAGTCAGGACAAGGTGGAGCAGGCCGCGGAAAATCTGAATCGTATGAAAGCCAAACTGTTGAAGAACCCCCAGGCCCGAGCCAAAGCGCCGGAATTCCTGGCCGTTCTGATAGGCGTCGGCGAGTTCGCCTACCGACGCGAAGACGGCATCTACGTCATTCCGATACGCACGCTAGGAGCCTGACGCGTTATCGATTTGCCGTTGACTTACCGCTGCTGTCTCGTCAACGGTAAGTCTAGACTTGCCACGAATTCGGATTTTCCCTTCTGCAACATTCGGATTTTCCTTTGCGTAGGATTCGGATTTTCTCAGACGGGGGTGAGACGACGATTCAACACGACTTTGGACATGCCATCGATAGCATGGAATCATGCGTTATTTTGAAGATGAAATTTCCGGAATCGACGGCAGCACGGCCACGTTCGTCGGCTACTGCCTTGACAACAGCAGCGAAATCGACCCGAATCGCAAGCGCCCGTCCGTGCTGGTGATTCCCGGCGGCGGCTACGAAATGACGTCCGACCGCGAAGCCGAACCAATCGCCATGCAATTCCTTGCAGCCGGCTTCAACGCGTTCGTGCTGCGCTATTCCGTGAAACCGTCCATCTTCCCGGTCGCGTTGCTGGAAGCGGCTGAAGCGATGCGGCGGATTCGTACGCATGCCGACGAATGGCATTGCGATGCCGACGCGATCGCGATGATCGGCTTCTCCGCCGGCGGTCACCTTGCCGCCAATCTTGCGACTTCCGCCAGCGACGACGTGCTCGCGGCACATGGTTACGATGCGGATGCGGTGCGCCCGAACGGCCTGATGCTCGCCTACCCTGTGGTCACGTCCGGCCCGCTCGCCCACCGTGGCAGTTTCGATGCGCTGCTCGGCGACCGCAAGGCCGATCCGGAAGCGCTCGACGCCGTTTCGATCGAAAAGCATATCGATGCGAAGACGCCGCCGGTGTTCGTCTGGCATACCGTTCCTGACGATTGCGTGCCGTACGAGAACACGCTGATGCTCGTCGACGCTTGCAAGAAGGCGGGCGTGAGCGTCGAGGCGCACCTGTTCCCCAGCGGCGGCCACGGCCTGTCGCTCGGCACCGCCGAAACCGCATGGCAGGGGGTCAACGGCATCGAACCGTGCGTGCAGGTCTGGCCGGAACTTGCGATCACGTGGATGCGTCGTACATTTGCGGATACCGACGCTGCCACGACCGGCTCTGCCACAGCCGACGCGATTGCCGAATAATCGCTATTCCTGCGTTTTTTCTGCGTCTTTTCACGTCTTTTTGTCGCACGACTTCGCTTTTCGGACCAAAAAACAAGTCGTGCGACATTTAATCGAGTAAAATACCCCCTAACCGGCATTTTCCGGGCGAAAACGGCACTTAGGGGGTATTCGGCGTCGCACGACTTGAAAATAACCGCCAAAAATCAAAGTCGTGCGACGTTTCGCGCCACCTAATCGCCAAAATCAGATGGGACGCGACTCGTGCACCATCTGACGATCGCCGTAATACAACGAGTTCAGGCCAGGATTCGCCGGCGTGCCCCACGCGGACGCCGGACGCGCCGGACGCACCGGACAGCCGCTGAGCACGCTGGACAGCTGCCGGACAACCATTGAACAACCACCGGGCACACCGGCCGAACACCACCAACAAGCACGCGCCCATAGGCACATATTGACGATTTGTGCAGATTTGCCACCCGTCGTCGCACTGCGACGCACACTGCATAGACCCGTTGGTAGTCTGTGATTGGTTCGCAACGGCACATTCGTTGCGCACGATGGAAAAGCAAACCACACGAACCGACCCCGCGCAACCGCGCAAAACCACACAGAGAGACCTATGAATATCATCAATTTCTTCGTCAACCTCATCAAGGACCCCCGTACCGCGATCGCCAGCTGGATTGCCATGGGCGTCGCGCCGACCCTCGGCTTCATTTTCCTTATCGTCTTCATTGAGACCGGCGTGGTGTTCTTCCCGTTCCTGCCGGGCGATTCGCTGCTGTTCGCGGCCGGCTTCTTCGCCGCCCCCGACGCACAGACCGGCGTGTCAGCGCTGCCGCTGTTCGCGCTGCTACCGGTGGTCTGGTGCGCCCCGATCATCGGCGACCAGTGCAACTACTGGATCGGCCACTTCTTCGGACGTCGCATCATCGAATCCGGCAAAGTCAAGGCCATGACTCCGGAACGCATCGAAAAGACCGAGAAAATGATTGAGAAGTGGGGTCCGCTGGCTGTGTTCCTTGGCCGCTTCTTCCCGTTCATCCGCACGTTCATGCCGTTCATTTCCGGCATTTCCGGCATGCGCTGGAGCCGTTTCACGCCGTTCTCGGTGCTCGGCGGTCTGTGCTGGTCCACACTGTTCACGCTGCTCGGCTATTTCTTCGGCGGTATTCCGGCCGTGCAGAAGCATTTCGAATTGGTGATTATTGCGATTCTTGTGCTGTCGCTGATTCCGACGATCGTCGGCCTGCTCAAGGCCAAGTTCGGCAAGAAGAAGCCGGCTGCCGAGGACACTGCGGAAACCGCCGACGCCGAATAAGCAGCGTTCAATCGTCGTAAAAATATCGGCGAATACAACGCAAGCACAACACGCGGAGTGTGGAATTGCATTTTTCCACACTCCGTACTAATATTTCGAGAGTTGTCTTGCTAAACAAGGTGACGCACATGGGGCTGTAGCTCAGTTGGTAGAGCGCTTCGTTCGCATCGAAGAGGTCGCGGTTTCGACTACCGTCAGCTCCACGAAGCCCGCTGCATTCATTCCACCGCAGCGGGCTTTTTCTTTTGCTTTCCGCCGTTTCCGGCATTTCTTGCGATTCCCATACGCACTTTCCAGCGCTCTTCGCACCGTGCATACGCCCGTCCGCACGCACGCACCGCGCCGTCCGCACCGGCCACGCAAACGCAACCCAGCCGAATCGCCATACATGCCGACTTCTAAAAAGCCATTTAACGGGGTCATTTTCGCGATTTTTACGATTTTAACCCCGTTAAAATCGCATTTTTCGCAAAACCCGTACGATAGTCCACGTCAAACAGTCCACACAAACCCAAAAATACGTTAAACTAGCGTTTTAACGGGGTTATTTTTGCAGTTTTCGCAATTTTGACCCCGTTAAACCACATCTCAGGGATTATCGGTATCTAAAAAGTCACAAGGAGCACCACATGAGCACCTATCGCAGAGAGCACTATTTGGCCAAGCTCCGTCCTTTCTACAACGATTCCGGTCTCATCAAAGTAATCACCGGCATCCGCAGATGCGGCAAATCCAGCCTGCTCATCACAGTTCTCAACGAGCTCTTTGAGCAGGGAATCCCTGAAACCAATCTCATCTACCTCAACCTCGATCGCCGCGAATACCGTAATGTGACCACTCCGGACCAACTCGATCAACTCATCGAACAAGCCATGTCGAATGCCTACGGTGCAGGACTGCGTTATCTGTTCATCGATGAAGTACAGAACGTGAAAGGCTTCGAAACCGTCATCAACGGCTGGCGGGAGGAAGGTAATTGCTCCATTTTCATCACTGGCTCAAATTCCTATCTGCTGTCCGGAGAGCTTGCCACGAAACTTACCGGCCGCTATATCAAGCTGGAAATGTTCACCCTTTCCTTTCAGGAATACCTCGGCATGCGGAATTTCCTAAACAAACCGGAAATTCCGGTATCGCAAGCCTTCCGCGACTATCTCACATACGGCGGGTTCCCGAAATCGCTGGAATATGACGATCCCGACGCAAAAGCCGCATATATTCAAGACGTCATCGGGCAGATCTTCAACAAGGACATCACCGCCCACAAAAAAGTACGCAATCGCGATACTTTCACCCGTGTGCAGGACTATCTCATCAATAATTTCGCAGCGCCCACGAATCTTTCCGGCATTATCGCGTATCTGAAACACAGCGAAGGCATCAGCATCAAACGCGAAACGCTTGCCAGCTACGTCCGTTTGCTGGAAAGCGCCAAAATCCTCTACAAGTGTCCTCGCTTCGATCTGAAATCCCGCAAGTCGCTCAGGGGCGGGGAAAAATACTATCTTGCCGATCCCGGTATCCGGTTCGCCCGTAATACCGATACGCGAGTCAGCTACGGTCCGTCACTGGAGAACGCGCTATATACGCATCTGCGGTCGAAAGGCTATGACGTCAGCGTCGGCACCATCGGCAAACTTGAATGTGACTTCATTGTCCGAAAGCGCAACCAGTACGCCTATATCCAAGTGTCTATGAGCGTTCAGGATCCGCAGGTCGAGGAACGCGAATATCGCCCGTTCAGCAAATTGGCGGACGGGTATCCGAAATACCTGTTCACATTGGATCCGCTACCATTGCAGCGCGACGGCGTACGTCACCTCAATCTCATGGAATTTCTGCAAAACGACGGCGATATCGACTTCGATTAAACATTAATAATGGCGATTATGTCGTGTGGCGCGCCGGTTGTGCAGACGCACCACACGCATTGCGGAGGCGTCAGGCGTTGCGGCTACGTACGTAGGCGTCGAGCGTGGCGGCGGTGATGCCGTCGTAGCCGTTGATTGAGGCGAATTGCGGGCCGTTGGAATTGTCGATGCGCATGAAGCCGGTCTGGCCGAGCGTGGTGGCACCGGATGCGGCCGCGGAGCGCAGGCCGGACATGGAATCCTCCACCGCGATGCAATACTTCATGTCTTCGGGCGCGATGCCAAGCTTGCGGCCCGCCGCAAGATACGGTGCGGGCGACGGCTTCTTCTCGACATCGTCATCGCCGCACACGTAACCGGCGAACGTGCCGGCCGGCGCCTGCGCGATCAGGTTTTCCGCCAGATGACGCGGCGATGTGGTGACAAGCATCGACGGCACGCCCGCCTCCTTCAGCGACAGCAGCACGTCTTCGACGCCATCGATCCACGGAATGCGTTCGAATTCCTTCTGCGCCACGTAATCGATCATGCCTTTGCCGATTTCTTCGATCGACAGCTTGCAGCCGTGCTCCACCATGCGGCGGGCCACGTCCGGAACCGGCGTGCCGGAACCCTGCCAAGCGAGGTCCTCATCCCAGTATCCGCCGTGGTCGGCTGCGATTTTCAGCTCGCCTTCATGCCAATACGGTTCGGAATCGATCAGCGTGCCGTCCATGTCCCAGAACACGGCTTTGAGCATCAGCTTCGAAACTTCCTGGGCGCCGTTCTGGATACCGTTGTTCAGCTCGGTCATTACGTTTCCTCGCAATCGTTACGCTTCGTTCTCCGATAGCTACATTCTTCGTCAGCTACGACCATTTCAGCAGAGCGGCACGACGGAAGCGCTTCAGCGCGCAGAAAAAAACAGGACGGTTCCATCAAGCCGGTCCGCCAATCGGTTCATACCAATCGGCTCGCACCAATCGGTTCACGCAAACCGACTCATGCACAAGCCAATTCGCGCAAGCCAACGCAGCAACCAACCCATAGCAACGGAGGCACTTGGAAATCCCCCAAGTGCCTCCGCAACGAACAACGCATCCGACGAAATCGGTCGGCCGCAATCGCAGCAATCCGTCATAGACCCCTTTTAGACGAATCGCAAGACTTGCGTGCGACTACTCCTGAGCCTCCTGCTCCTGAGCGGCCTTCTCGGCATTCTCCGCCTTCCAGCGGGCGATGCAACGCTCGACGCGCTTGTAGCCGATGATCTTCGGATCCAAGCCGGCCTCGCGGAAAATCGCGGCAGGCGAGCCACCCTCGGCATACCTGCGCATGCAGTCGTCACGGAATTCCTTGGAATAGCAAATTCGATACTGAGTGACTGATTCCACAGCATCGAGAGACCCCAGGTATTTGCGGGTCTTTGCGGTGAACGCAACTCTTGGCACTGTACGCTCCTAACCTTTCTGTATCCACCGCATGCCCTCCCCCGATTCTTCGCGGAAATAAGCAGTCATATTTCATCGAAGCTGTAGGCCAGCCGGAAGAAATACGAACTTCAACGCGGATACGTAATATTATTCCTCACAATAGAGACATCATTGCGAGACAGATGCGGCGTTATGAGTAGTTGCATACCAAAAATCGGGCATACCCCCGCGATATATGCCCGATTTTGCTGTTTTTTTAGATTTTTTTAGGGTTTTCCAGCGCTTTTCAGGAAAGTCAGCGAATGGGCTGTCATCGAATTCCCCAAACTACCACTGACCTGGAGCCCATATCGTCCCCCTCTTCCGCACGTTCCGCCCGTACGGATTCGCGCGACGGAAGCTGCCGTGCATCGGCTCGCAGCTGCCTGCGCCACATGCGCGCGCGCTGGGACCGCTCGACTTCCACGATGCCACCATCGCGGGGGGCGCCGAACCCGCTGGCCCCGCCCGGCTTCCCCAGCCGCTCCACTTGGCGGCGCAGCTCGCGGTTCTCTTCCTCAAGTTCGAGGATGCGCGTGATTCCAGCCAAGTTGATGCCTTCCTCCTGGCTGAGTTGCTGCGCTTGCGCGAGGCGGGAGATGTCGCGCAGCGAATAGCGTCGCGCGCCACCTTCCGTACGTTGCGGTACGACCAAGCCAAGGCGATCATACTGGCGCAGCGTCTGCGGATGCACGTTGGCGAGCTCGCCGGCCGCACCGACCGAGAAGACGGGCAGCTCGATGTCGAAACCGACTTCGGCGGCACCGTCCAGGTCGGCCCGGCCGGCCACGATCGCCATGGCGCACATTTCATACAGCCGCTTGATCTGCCGTGCGGCGCGCGCTTGGGAGGCTTGGGAAGTCCGCGATGAGCGTGCCATGGCGGTCAGCGCTCCCGAACGAGCTCGTCGGCGAAGTCACCGCACGCCTTGTCGAATTCCTTCGCGGCATGCTTGGCAACGAGGTTCGGATGCTCCGGAACGCGGATCTCCACACGGCCGACCAAATCGCCGTTCTCGTGCGGATTGGCCACGCCCTTGCCTGCGATGCGCACTTCCGCGCCGCTGGACGAGCCGGCAGGCACTTTGAAGGCGATTTCGTTTCCGTCGATATCCGTGGCCGTCACTTTCGCGCCGTTCACGGCTTGGCTGACGGTGATGGGCAGCGGCATGATGATGTCACGTCCGCGCAGGGTGAATTTCGGGTCTTCGGCGACGGTGATATGCAGGTACAGATCGCCGTTTTTGCCGCCATTGCGGCCCGGCTTGCCCTTACCGGTGAGACGGATCTTCTGCCCGTCGTGCACGCCGGCGGGGATGTGCGTCTTGAACTTCTTGCCGTCCGCGGACAGCGAAACCGTGGCTCCCTTGACGGCCTGGCGGAAGGTCAGGCGGATCTTGGAGTTGCGGTCCTCGCCGTTTTCCGGCTGCGGCTGCTCGTAATCGTCAGCGCCGTAGCGTTCGTAGGCGGAGCCTGCGCCCGGGCCGCCCGCACCGCCGCCGAACATCGAGAAGATGTCGTTGAGGTTCGGATTGCCGCCGCCATTGGTCTGGAAGCGGATACGCGAGCCGTTGCCGCCCATGCCTGCGCCGCCGCCGAACATCGAGCCGAAGATGTCGGAGAACGCGCCCGCGTCGAAGCCGCCCTGGCCGGAACCGCCGGCGAAACGCGCGCCGCCCATGCCGAACTGGCGGATCGCATCGTATTTCTGACGATTCTCCTTGTTGCTCAGCACGTCGTACGCTTCGGAGATGTCCTTGAACTTCTCCTCCGCTTCCTTGGTCTTGTTCAGGTCGGGATGGTATTTGCGCGCCAGCTTGCGGTACGCTTTGGTGATTTCGGCGTCGGTGGCGTCTTTGGAGACACCGAGGACCTTATAGAAATCCTTGCTCAGCCATTCATTCTCAGCCATGATGTGCCTCCTTTCGTGAGGTTTTCATGCAGTAAAAAGTACAGTTTTTCAAACTTTCAAACAGTTGTCGTTGAACCGTTGTTTCAGGTAATCGAAGGCCCCTCGTTTTTCAGAGGGGCCCGATTACTCGTCACATGCGTTTCGCGCGGATACGCGGATTGTGCGAATGCGCGATCAGTTCTGCGGAGAAGCCACGACCACACGGGCCGCGCGGATCACGCGGTCGCCGATGCGGTAGCCGGCTTCCACCACGGTGTCGACGGTTTCCTTCTCGGCATTCGGATCCGGCTTATGCAGGATCGCGTCATGCTTCGTCGGGTCGAAATCCTCGCCCTTTTCGCCGAACTTCTCAACGCCGAACTTCTCAAACGCCTTGTCGATCTTGTTGGCGACGGCCTTGAACGAATCGTCCATTTCGCTGTGTTCGCGAATGCGGTCGATGTCGTCGAGGGCCGGCAGCAGGGCGGTCAGCACGTCGATGATGCCGTGCTGACGGAAGCGTTCCTGCTCCTTCTGCGCGCGGTTGCGGAAGTTGATGAACTCCGCACGTTCGCGCTGCAGCGCCTCCAGATATTCGGCGGCTTCCTTCTTGGCCTGGCCAAGGGGGGTCAGCGTATCGTCGGCCTTGCCGTCGGCAGCGTCTGCCTTGTCAGCACCGTCAGCGGCAGCGGAATCGCCATTTTCTTGCGATTGCGCGGCAGCCGGCTGAGCTGCACCTTCCTGCGTTGCGCCAGCGGCGGCAGCGGCGGAATCGGCGGAAGCGCCGTCAGCAGCGGAAGCGGCGGCCGGGGCGGCCTGCCCGGACAGGTCATCCATGTCGGGCAGGTCGTTCAGGTACTCGTCCTTGTTGAAATCGGACATGATTACTTGTTGTCCTTGTCGTCATCGTCCACGACTTCGGCGTCAACCACGTCGTCGTCGGAGCCGTTGGAAGCGGAGCCAGCAGCGCCTGCGCCAGCAGCGCCTGCGCCAGCAGCGCCGGCCGCACCGGCGGCGTCGGCGGCACCCTGCTGTGCGTAGAGGGCCTGGCCGATCTTCTGGGCGGAGGTCATCAGCTCGCTCTGGGCGGACTTGATCTTCTCAATGTCCTCACCCTTCAGGGCTTCCTTGAGCTCGTTGACCTTGTCGGTGACTTCCTTGGCCACATCGTCGGAGAGCTTGTCCTTGTTGTCATTGACGAGCTTCTCGGTCTGATAGGCGAAGGACTCGGCCTGGTTGCGGGTCTCGGCGTCTTCCTTACGCTTCTTGTCCTCGGCCTCGTGGGCTTCGGCTTCCTTGACCATGCGGTCGATCTCGTCCTTCGGCAGGCCGGAACCACCGGTGATGGTCATGGACTGTTCCTTGCCGGTGCCCTTGTCCTTGGCGGACACGTGCACGATGCCGTTGGCGTCGATGTCGAAGGTGACTTCGATCTGCGGGACGCCACGCGGAGCCGGAGCGATGCCGGTCAGCTCGAAGGTGCCCAGCGGCTTGTTGTCGCGAGCGAACTCACGCTCGCCCTGGTAGACCTGGATGAGCACGGACGGCTGGTTGTCTTCAGCGGTGGAGAAGACTTCGGAACGCTTCGTCGGGATGGCGGTGTTGCGCTCGATCAGCTTGGTCATGATGCCACCCTTGGTTTCGATGCCGAGGGACAGCGGGGTCACGTCGATAAGCAGGACATCCTTACGGTCGCCCTTGATGACGCCGGACTGCACGGCTGCGCCGACGGCCACGACTTCATCCGGGTTCACGGACTGGTTGGCTTCCTTACCGCCGGTGAGCTCCTTGACGAGCTCCTTGACGGCCGGCATACGGGTGGAGCCACCGACGAGGACCACGTGGTCGATGTCGGAGACGCCGATGCCAGCGTCGCGCAGCACGTTGTTGAACGGGGTGCGGCAGCGGCCCAGCAGGTCGGAGGTCATTTCCTCGAAGTGGGCACGGGTCAGGGTCTCGTCCAGATGCACCGGAGTGCCGTCAGGGGTCATGGCCAGGTACTGCATGGAGATGGAGGTGCTGGTGGAGCTGGACAGTTCCTTCTTGGCCTGCTCGGCGGCTTCCTTCAGACGCTGCAGGGCGATCTTGTCCTTGCTCAGGTCAACGCCGTACTTGTTCTTGACTTCGCCGACGAGCCAGTCGATGATCTTCTGATCCCAATCGTCGCCGCCCAGGTGGTTGTCGCCGTTGGTGGCCTGCACCTGAATGGTGGAGAAGCCGTCGTCGTCCTTGCCGATTTCCAGCAGGGACACATCGAAGGTGCCGCCACCGAGATCGAAGACCAGGATGCGCTCGTCTTCCTTGCCCTTTTCAAGGCCGTAGGCCAGTGCGGCTGCGGTCGGCTCGTTGATGATACGCAGGACGTTCAGGCCCGCGATGGTGCCGGCGTCCTTGGTGGCCTGACGCTGGGCGTCGTTGAAGTATGCCGGGCAGGTGATCACGGCGTCGGTGACCGGTTCGCCAAGGTAGGCTTCGGCGTCGCGCTTCAGCTTCATCAGGACCTGGGCGGAAATCTCCTGCGGGGTCCACTTCTTGCCGTCGATCTCAACGGTCCAGTCGGTGCCCATGTGGCGCTTGACGGAGCTGATGGTGCGGTCGACGTTGGTGACGGCCTGGCGCTTGGCGACTTCGCCGACCAGGATTTCGCCGGACTTGCTGAAAGCCACGACCGACGGTGTGGTGCGAGCGCCTTCGGCGTTCACGATAACGGTGGGCTGGCCACCTTCAAGAGTTGCGATGCAGGAATTGGTAGTACCCAGATCGATGCCAACTGCGCGTCCCATAACTTGTCTCCTTTGTAGATAGGTTCGCTATACGTTCTTTTCGTTCTTCGCTCGAGTTTCGGATCGCCGTTTCCGGATTGCCGTCTCTCATGCTTTCCAAAACTTGAGCCTACACCACTCAACTTTGAATCGCAAGTTATTATTCCCGAAATCGCAAAAATTCTTGAGCACACCTCACTCAACTTTGCGCAAAACCCAAAACCGCCGGCGCTGGGGAGCATCTCAGCGGCGGCGGTTTCGGGGATTATCGGAGGTTATTCAGCCAATCAGCGGTCGTTCTTGGCGGCCTTCGCGGTCTTGATGAGCATCGCGACGGCAACCAGCATGGCGATCGCAACAGCCGCAGCCAGCACAGCGGTGCCGGTCTTGCCGAGCAGTGCGGCGCCAAACGGGCCGGCCTTCGTATCGTTGTTGACCTTGCCGGAAGCGATCACGCCGTTCTTGTCAGCGTTGCCAGCGCCCGGCTTGCCGTTGTTCTTATCGGCGGAGTTGGCGGCCGGAGCCTGGAAGTCGACGGTCACGGCCTTGCCGGACTGGCGGCCGGTGACGGTGAGCTTGTATTCGGAACCTTCGGTGACGCCGTCCAGCGCGATCGGAGTGGTCTGTGCGGTCTTGACGCGCACGCCGGAGAGCGGAGTGGAGGAATCGGACGCGGCCACGGTCTTGTCGTTCTTGTCCTTCAGCTCGTAGCTGAGCACAGCGTCGCCGTTGAAGCCATCGACGTCCGCGGTGAACTTACCGTCGGCAGCAGAGACCTTCACAGTGCCGTTGTCAGACAGTGCCTTCTGCGATTCGGTGGAAGTGGCCAGTCCCAGAGCGCCAGCGATGGTGTAGAAGTTGTCGGTCTGGTCGGTCAGGCCGATGACGCGCTGTGCGCCAGGGCCGGAAGCCGCGATACGCAGCTGGGTGCCGGTGTGCTCCATGTCGCCGCCGTTGTAGCCGCCGTCTGCATCGCGAGAATCGTCCTGGGCGGTGCCGTAGGAGACGACCATGTTGTTGCCATCAGCGGTCTTCAGCACGGTGGACAGTGCGTAAGCCGGCTGGGCGTTGAGGATCTGGGAGGTGTGCGCGTGGTCGGCGGTGACGATCACCAGCGTGTTCGTGAGGTCCACGTTCTGCATGGCGTAGGCAATGGCCTGGTCGAAGTCGTCGGTCTCGCCAATCTGGCCGCAGGCATTGCCTGCGTGGTCCTGCTTATCGATCGAGGCGCCCTCGACCTGCAGGAAGAAGCCGTTCTTCTGGCCGTTCGGGTTGTCGTTCAGCAAATCGAGCGCCTTCTTGGTCATGTCCTTGAGCGAGGAGCCCTGGTTGCCGAGCCAATTGGCGTTCGGCGTGCACACGGTCGGGTTGGCGTCCTTGGCCGGATCCTTGGCGGTGGCCTTGGACGGGTCGAACTTGGTCGGCATGTTGCCGTCGCTCATCAGAGCGAGCACCGGCTGGTTGTCCTTGTACTGCAGGGCGTTCATCGCGGCCGGATCGTTCTCGACGGTCTGGAAGCCCATTTCCTTGGCCTGTTCCCACACGGTCTTGCCCTTGTATTCACCACCCTGCACGGTCTGACGGAAGTACTTGGAACCACCGCCGATGGTTACGTCAGCGCGGGTGTCGAGCAGCTGCTCGGAGATGGAGCCGATGCCGCCGTTTTCCTTAAGCTGGTTGATGAGGCACTGCTTGGAGGCATTGTTGGACGTGCCGTCGGTCTTGCCCTGTGGGCCGTAGCAGGCACGTTCGGACGAATGCGATTCCAGCACGGCCGGGGTAGCATCCTGGATTTCGGCGGTGGTCACATTGCCGGTGGCTTTGCCGGCCGCCTTGGCCAGCTCGAAGAGGTTCAGCTGCGGATTGCCGTAAATATCAACGTCAACGGCGTTGTTGTAGGTCTTGGTGCCGGTGGCCCATGCGGAACCGGATGCGGAGGAATCGGTTACGGGGGTAAGCTTGCCCGGATTGGGGTTGGCGACCAGCTTGCCGTCGCCATCCTTGCCGACAGCGCTGTCCTTGCTGCCGTTGCCGACCGAGAAGGTGGTGTACTGGCCAGTACCAGCCTGCACGTCACCAAGCGCGCTCGGCTGGCCGACCGCGTCAAGTCCGTCGAAGTGGCCGTTGGCGCCCTTCAGATAGTCACGGGCGACGGTGATTTCCGAATCGCCCATGCCGTCGCCGATGAACAGCACCACATTCTTGGCTTTTTTGTTGCCGATAGCTGCGATGCGCTGCGCGCCGCCGTGTTGCGCCAGTTCCGCAACGGACTTGCCGTTGGGGCTGTAGGTGGTGTCGGCCGCGAGCGCCGGTGCGGCGAGCGCGCCGAGCGTCGCTACGGATGCGACCGCTGCGATCGCGCCCTTCAAAGCTTTGTGCTTGCTCATGTTTCTTCTTTCTTCCATGCAGTTTCTTCCGTGCCGTCCAACCTGCCGTTTCGGTTGCGCCCGTTAGGTAACGCCCGTTTCGACCATGTTTTCCGGCTGCGCGGAACCTTTCCGCGGCTGCATTGCTTGGATCTTTCGATGCCACCGCCCACGCTATGCGCCGCAAGCCAACGCACACCGCACTACAGAAGAACGACAGATGAACACTCATCGCCATATGATGACCGCAACATATCCACCGCATGAACAGGGGGAATACGGCCAATAAAATCGCCATATTCCGTCAAACAACACCCCCACCGCACCCCACAAGCCAAAATCCCCCACTGGCTGGATAAATCCAACCTCTCAGACCCCACTCACACGCCAAAAATCCCAGTGACTGGATAAAAAACCACCTCTGACGCACCACTCACGCGACTAAATCATCCAGCCACTGGGAAAAATGCCCGCGCCACTCAGCCCCGCGCCACTCAGCCCCGCGCAGCCCGCGCCGCGCGCGTGGCCTTTACGGCCACGAACACGGACCGCACCAGCAGCACGCACAGATAGCAGGCGAACATAATCGCCCCAACTCGTGGCGAAACCTCCCCCGCAATCCACGTGCCGAGCGGCGCGGTCACAGCCGCCGTCACACCAATAATCAGCGCGGTTTTCACATGCGCTAGCCTGCGCTTCAAGTTCGCCGCGCTGGTCGTGATCGAATTCGGAAACATTGCCAACAGCGAAGTGCCGCGCGCAACCAGGTCGGACGCGCCAAACAGCATCGACAGCGACGGCACCGCAAGCGCACCACCCCCAATGCCCAGCAGCCCCGCCAGCGTGCCGATGACCACACCCAGCAACGCCAAGCCAATGCCGGTCACCACCGTCATGACGATCTGGTGGTCGCGCGACGGCACAAAACTCACCTGATTGATCACCACGAACACGAGAAACGCCACGAAAATCCACCGCAGCACCAATTCCGGCAGCCGTGACAGCAGCCAACTGCCGATCTGTCCGCCAATGAACATGCCGCAGAACAGCAGAGCTGCGGCGAGCCAGTCGACGTGCCCGCCGGTCGCGTACGAAATGACGCCGGAAATGGAGGTCGGCACGATCGCCAGCGTGGACGTGGCGGCCGCGTTGCGTTGCGACAGGCCGAGCCAGACGAGCGCGGGCACGATCACCGTGCCGCCGCCGATGCCGAACGTGCCCGACAGCACGCCCACCAACATGCCGACCACAATCAGCACGATGATGCTGCGCGCCGACCCATCAAGCGCCGTCTCCCCCGCTCGCGATTCCATCTTTTGCGATTCCGTTCGTACGGCATCCGCCCGATCCGCAGTTTCCCCTTCATCACACATGGCAGCTCCTTCCACGTCTTCCGCGCCCGATACTACCCACCTGCCGCGCGCAGTAATCAGCCGATTCCATAATTTTGCGATTTCGCCGCCGCAGCGCCCGGTTCACGCGCTTTCTCGCTTATAGATGGCGGATTCGCGGGATCGACGGATGGTATCTCGCTTATAGATGGCGGCCCCTTGCGGAAACAAGACATCTAGGGGGTATGCATGCTACCCCCTAACGACCTATTGCCCAAACCGACCCGCCACCTATAAGCGAGATACCACCGGACGCCCGGCCAAATCCGCCATCTATAAGCCAGATATCCAGCCAAAACCACGACCGCACGCCTACACCCACGCCTACACCGGCACACCCGCGCGCCTACACCCACGCAAGACCCATTGCACACACCCCCGTACGCACACGACCGCGCGCGGACCGGCAAAATCGCAAGTCATGAGCGAAAAGGGGCATCAAAAGCGTCCGAAACAGGCCGAATCACACCCCCATCCGCTCACAGACAAGCAAAACCAGCCCAACTCACAAGTCGTGAGCAAAAGGGGAGGCCACCCAACATCAAAACAGCCCGAAACATCCAGAATCGTACCCCCATCCGCTCACAACCGCGCCAAAACCGTCAAAACCGCAAGTCATGAGCAAAAGGGGCATCAAAAGCGTCCGAAACAGGCCGAATAATACCCCCATCCGCTCACAACCCATGCTTCAGCACGATTCAGGCCATATGCGCACCGCAACAACACCCCTGCGCAACATCAGACATGCACACGCACGCAAACACAAGTACACACACTGAAACGCAACACGTACCACAAGCACACAAACACCACGCACCACATACCGAGCACGACCAGACGCACACCCCCGCACACCGGAGAAGCGATGTCACCGGCCTGCGGCGGCGCTAGGCTAGACACTACCCCCGAACACCAGACGAATGGCGCGCGCCGGCCCCGGCGCACAACCCGTGCCGCACAATCCAGGAGCGTCGCCATAGCCGCGCGAGCCCCACAAAAGCGCAGCCAGCCACAAACACGAGCAGTCCGATCACCGCAGCCGCCACGGCTGTCATTTCGCCCGGCTCGTCGTATTGCGTCTTGTCTGGCACTTTCGGATTCGGAATCCGGTGCCCGCGCACGAGCAGCCTGTGTGAGTTGACACCGTACGGCGTGCACGTGATCAGCGTCGCGTAATCGGCCCCGGACTCAATATTCAGCTTGCTGATTTCGCTCGGCAGCACCACTGAGATCTGGTCCACTTGGTACGTGTAGGTTTCGTCGAGCACGTGGAATGCGAACGTGTCGCCTTTTTGCAGTTCGTCCAGGCCGGTCAGCAACCGGGCGGACGGCAGGCCGGTGTGCCCGGAGACCACCGCGTGCGTGGTCGCCCCGCCTACGGGCAGCGATGTGCCGGCCAAATGTCCGGCGGCGATCTGCAGTACGCCGTCGCTGGTGCCGTGGTAGACGGGCAGTTTCACTTTGATGCGCGGGATGGTCACATATCCCATGATGCCGGTGCCGGTCACGTCGAGCGTTTCGTTGTATTCGCGCTTCTGTGCGTCGGTCATGTGCCACCGATCGCCGTTCGCGGCGAGCCGTTCGTTGTATTCGCGTGCCGCTTTCAGCATGGCTTTGCGTTCGGCGCCGGACATGTCTTTGGTTTGTTCCACGTAGCCTGCTACGGCGTATGACTGGTGCATGCGGTTCCACCAGTCGCTGAATGTCGGATATGCGATGAGGCCCAGCGCACCGATCATGGCGATTGCGGAAATGGCAATCATCACATTGAGCAGCGCATTCGATTTCTTATGCTTGGCAGCCGGTTTAACCTGCGCACCCGGTTTAACCTGCGCATCCAATTCGACTTGCGCAGCTGGCTTGGCGTCCGATTCATCCGTCACGTTACTTATGCTACGCCCGCTTCCGCAAAGCCGTCTTGGCAACGATCAGCAGCACCAAACCCGCGCCCAAGATGGCCACGGCAATCCAAGCGGCCTGCTGCACGTCGGCGCCGGTGTGCGGCTGGTCCGGCGTGGTGGGTGGCGTGTGCGTGTTGGTGATTTCAGTGGAGTCGCCTTCCACATCGGAGATGGTGGTGTAGCCGTCGGGCACCGCCGCTTCGACCACGGTCCATTCGTGGTCCGCGTCGAGCGCTGTCCACGAATGCGTCCACTTGTTGGACTCGTCCAGTTTCACGTTTTCCACGGGCTCGCCGTCGCGCAGGAGTTTCACGGTGATGGATTCGGGGCGCTTGCCGTCAGAATTGTTCCGGTCATTCCAGATTTTGCGCACGGTGCGTTCCACGGTTTTCGGCGGTTGCGCCACACATTCGGTTTTCGGTTCGATACTCAGCACACGCGACCCGCCGGAGACGCCGTCTTCGGGCACTGCGACGAGCATGCTGCCGGAAGAGCACGTCCATGTCTGGTTCTTTCCGGAGGCGTTGGTGACCTTCACGTCAACGCTGTCGGACACGGCCAAGTACAGGCCGTCGGACAGTTCGGTGAAGGTCAGATGTCCGGAAGCGTTGGTGACACCGGTTGCCGTGGCGTCGGGTTGGTTCACTGCGATGAGTCCGGCGAGCGTGTTGGCCATGTCTCGCCACACCTGCGCGTCCTTGCCGGTCATCTTCGACCAGTCGACGGGGTAGGCGGTGGAGTCGGTGAACGGTGCGACGGGTTCGAAGGTGGCGCCGCCGCTGGCTGGAATCTGTCCGACTTTGTAGAGGTTGAAGCTGGCGTCCGAAATGGCGAAGTTGGTAGAATCGTCGCCAGTTTCGGAGTCCGAGCTCTTATGGTGGTACGAAATGGCGATGCTGCCGCTGGCAGAGTCTGTTGTTGGAGCCGCGACGGCATCGCGAGTAGTGAATGCACAGGCTGCCGCGGCGAATGTGGCGGCGATTGCGCAGCATGCGGCGATGACGCGGCTTGCGATCGTGCGTTCCTTCATTGCCGACCCCTCTTCTGTGGATTGGAAAGTAAGCATGTTTGATTCGCCCCCAACGGCAAACCGGAAAATATATGGAGCCAGGCTGGATACTCAAGAAAATTAGGCAGTGTACAAGGGATTGAGGTGGTCCAGCCCAGCATATGTGGGTTCAGTTATTATTTAATTTTTAGTTTTTAAATTATGTATTGCGATTCCCGTGAGCCGCTGCTGACTTGTGTCAACGCGGCTCACGGGTTTCGCATGGTTACTTCAGATTCTTATGGAATCCGGAGGATCAGGCGTTGCGGCGACGCAGAGCCATCACCAGGGTCGCGCCAGCAAGCACGAACACGGCGATGCCAGCCACGTACAGCAGCACAGTGCCCATGCCACCGGTGGACGGGAGGGAGGAGCCCTGAGTGTTCTTGATGGTGATTACACCAAGACCAGTGTCGACGTTGCCAGTGCCATTAGTCTGATCGACCTTGACGACAAGGTCGGTCAGAGCTGTGCTAGCAGTTCCATTCCAAGTTTGGTTGTTCTTAGTAGTTGCCTCCAGCGTAACGGAGAAGCCATTGGCCGGGAGGTTGTAGCCTGCCGGAGCCTTGGTTTCCACAAGGGTGTACGTACCATTGTCGAGACCGGTAACCTTGAAGTTGCCTTCTGCATCAGACTTCAGAACAGCACCATCATTCTCAGTAGCTGTCCAGCCAGTGACCTTTCCATCCGTAATGGTGGCCCACTTGCCATCGGAATTCTTCAGCTTGAACTCGGCGTCCTTCAGCTTCGTTTTGTCATTCTTGGAATCAACCTTGGTGACGTCGAGACCGTAAGTGAAGACGATGACCTTGTCTTCCGGGGTGTCGTGGGTGGGCTGATTCTCGCCCTGGCCGGACTGATCAGGATTGTTGGAGTAGGTAAGCTTTGCAGTGTTCACGTTGCCAGGAAGGCCAATCTCAGCTTTTGCGTTCAGCTTGGCGGTGTAGGACACAATCACATACTGTGGCTGTTCCTTGCTGTAGGTGGCTGCCTTCTTCAAGTCCTTGGTAGAGACCGTCAGAGTTGCCTTGGTTCCCGCAGTCTCCCCCTGTGCCTCAGTAGCAGGGGTGTACTGGATGCTGCCGTTTGTATCGGAGAAGTACGAAGTGATATCTGTATCTATGCTTTCGCCTTCAAGATCAAGCTTCTTATCGTTGGACAGATAGACCTTGACATTAGAGGTATTCACTGCATCGAAGCCCTTATCGAAGGTATCGGTGAACTTGTAGGTGTAGGTCTCGTACTGGCTCATGTCCGGCACGGAGCCGATCAGGTGGAACGGAACGTCGTCGCCGATGTTGTAGTCGGCCACATCGTTGAACTTGGAGCCATAAGCGGCATCGCCAGTGGCATCCTTCTTGTTCTCCTGGACCTTCTTCTCAAGGGTCGGAACGTCAGTCTTGTCCTCAATTTCGATGTCGCTGGTGATGGCGAGCACAGCCGGGTTGTACACGGTCTGACCAGTAGCAGTCGAATCAACAATCAGGTAATAGCCCTTGTCCAGTTGAGTGCTGTTGCCAGCAGCAAGAGCGGTGCCGTTGCCCTGCTTGTTCTTCATGGCAATCTTGGCAACGAGACGAGTATTAGCACCATCAGCTGGGAAGTTGTCGATGTTGCTAAGCGCCTCCGCGAAGCCCTTGGCGTCGGTCACATTCTCGAAATATTGGCCGATAGTAATATCAGCCTTCAACGCTTCCAGGAAGGCAGCGTCATTAATACCAGAACCCCATTCAGCATCGCCAAGCGCGCCACCGGACGTGGCCTGAGTACCAAAAAGAATCTGGTATGCGGTGTAAGCGTGACTGTTCAGTTTCGAGTCGGCACCTGGAACCGTCACATTAACGGTATTTCCATCTGCTGCCATGGCGGTGGAGGCACCGGCGAAACCGGCGACGGCCATTGCCGCGGTGGCTGCCACAGCGACGAGGCCCTTGAGAACCTTGTTCATTGTTCTCCCTTTCTTTCTTGTTTGAAATCTTGAATCTTCAGTTATGTGTGTTCAGTTATTGCCTAGTGGGCATTGGGGCGCTACGCTACGGTCCAGCCCCCCCTTCCCCTAGACGAGTTCATCATTGCCGCCTCCTGACCTTGAGGGCCATTCCAGCCGCAACAACACCTATCAACGCAGCCACCAAAGCCGCCGCGTAAATCCAATAATCGCCAGCTCCACCAGTCCCCGGCAGAATCACACCCGGCTTGTTCTTGATGTTGCCAACCGTGAAGGTGAAGACGGAGGAATCGTAATCCTTGTCGGAAGTTGTGAATGCGCCAGTCGTATTGCCGGTGGCAGCCGCAACACTGTTCGAATTCCACTTGCCGGTGCCGTCAGAACCAGCGACCGGGCCGAACGTGAACGTGCGGACGGTGGAATCGACGTCGTATCCGTCAGGAGCCTTGGTTTCGACCAACGTGTACCTGCCCCAATCCAGGCCTTCCAGCTTGAACTGGCCGGCAGCAGGGTCGACGTCGTACGGCTGGCCTTCCGCAGCGCCTGCCGGCGCGGAACAAGTGGTCTCCGCCGCAGTCTTGTTTTCGGCAGGCACGCAGTCGGTGATCGCAATCGGCTTCTGCTGATCAGAAGCGATGTCGGCGTACTCAGCCTTGCCAGTAGTCGCATTCCAGCCGAAGTTCTTCGTCTTCGTCAGCTTCCACTCCGAGCCGGAAAGCTTCTTGTCATTGTTGGAATCCGAGGAAACCTTGTTCCACGAAATCGTGCCGGTGTTACGGGTGTTCGGAATCTTGCTATTGGCAATCGAACCGCCATTAGCATTCTTAATCGAAACCGATGTAACGCCATTCGTGGTCGTAATCGTCACCGTATACGGACCGGCGATGCTGTAGCCGTTCGGCGCAACCATTTCGGTGAGCGTATACGTACCGTCTTCAAGGTCGACCACCTTGAAATAGCCAGCCCTAGTGTCCATATCGCACTTGCCCTTGGCGTCGCCGCAGGAGTAGACGATGGGAGCCGCACTCGTGCCGGAACCCTCGGCATCGTTGACGGCGATCACATCTGTCTTGCTGGACTTCAGCACCGCAGTGGACACGCGAGCCCTCACCTTGGCGGCAGAAGAGGCGAACTGACAACTCTTCGGCTTCGTTGGCTGCTTGTCGGAATTGGTGTTCACGTACATGTCGGTGTAGGTGCCACTCCAGAATTTGAACGGATCACCTTCCGCGTTTTGACCGTTGCTGTTGTACCAACCATCGCTGTTCGGACTATTACCATTGCGGAAGTAATAGCCGTGATTCGCTGCAACGTTCGCCTTCGGGATGCTGGCCACCACGTAGCCACTGCAGCCAGAAGCATTTGTCATCCGAACCGCCGGCCAATTCGTGCCAGTCTTTGGCTGATAATGCAGGTAGTACTCTTTCCAATTGACCGTGGACTTCTGGAAGTACACGTTGATGGTGGAGTCATCCCTCACTGTGATGGTGACGGAAGCCATGGCATTGGATGAGGTCACCACGGTAATGGTGGACCTGCCGGCCTTCCTGCCGACAACGGTAGCGTTTTTACCGTCACTCGTTACAGTAGCAACACTGGTGTCGCCACTGGACCACGATGTGATGGTATCGTTGGCCGGATCTGTAGTGGCCTTCAACTTGATGGACTTGTTGAGGCCAACCTTCGTAGAGCCAGAGATGGTGACGGTACCGGTGGTGGTGCTTCCGCCGCTACCGGAGCCGCCGCCGGTACTGCAGCCGGAAGGAGCAGTACTCACGGCTTTGTAATTTTCGACAGTCGCCACGGTCTGGTTGGCATCTGTAGCGAAGTTCCCATCAGGGCTATTGTCCTTGTGGTACCAATTGCTGCCCTGGTAAAACAGGTACGTCACTGCTTTAAGGTCAGGATTCTCAATTGTAACGGTCAAATAACCAGTGCAGCCTTCGGCAGAAGTCATCACGGCATCTTTCCAAGAGCTCGTGTCGTCCGGAGTAAACGAATAATGCAATTTCGTGTTGCCGAAAGTGTATCCATCTGCCTTGAAATAGAACGTGGTGCTGTTCTTTGGCGTCGGCTTGATAATCGTGCCAGTCGGAACAGTCACATTGACAGTCGCGCAAATATTCGTGGCGGCAAGAGAGCATGCGGTAACGGTACCATCGCCATCGTTGACGGCAGTAACCTTGCCATTGTCATCAACCACTACGGAACCGGTAGCAGTCCATGCGACGCCTTGCGGCACACCGTCGGTCTTATTATCAGTTCCGAAAACGGAAGCAGTGAGATCGAACGGAATACCGTCTTTCATCATAATAGATTCCGGCGAATCCGCACCGTTGTAATAAATCTTGACCGACTCGACGCTCTTGGTTGAATCCGTGATCTGGTAAGCGGTCTGACCGTCAGAAGTGGTCAACTGCCATTCCGAACCGGACAGCACCTTGCTGGGATCAGAGCCGTCGACTTTCGACCACTCCAGCGAGGCGCCCTTCTTCACATTAATAATCTGATTACCCTCGACGTCAGTCCATGTGGTACCATCAGCCGATTCCTGCACATTTTGAACAGTCGAACCACCTGCACCAGCAGTGATTCTATATACCTTGTCAGAAACCTGATAGCCATTGGCGGAGGTGATTTCCTTCACATAATATGTGGCTTCCGGATTCAAGCTACCGATTTGAATGGTGCCATTGTCAACGTTGTCAAGATCGAAGGCACCACCGTCCTTGACAACGCGCAAAGCGTTTGCCCCGGCCTTTGCATCCGCATAGTTCTTGAACACGCCCCACGTGGTGCCGGCGAGCTTGTTCTTGCTCGAATCCACCTTGTTGATCTGGATTACCGCACAGGAGGGGTTGAACGTGCCGTTCCAGGGGAGGTTATGACGCTCCTGGTCCATGTTGATTACAGAGGCAGTCTTGCCTTCCCAGCCGTTGCTGTTGACTCCAGCAACATCAGCAGCCACCGTCGGGTTGTACATGCTGAAGTCACCGCCGACGTACACGCGACCGTTGGTGGTGACATGGTCTTCGAAATTGCCGTTTGGAACCAAAATGCTGCCAAGCATGGCGGCGGCAGGATCATCATCCGTCTTCTTGTTATCGCTTGCGCCTTCATTGGCGACGCCACCACGAATGGTCACCTGGGTCGCATTCTTGAAGTTCCACATGATCTTCTGCGCGGCGGTGGAGTAGGCGGTCTTTTGATCTGTCGTGGCAGCCTTAGAGTAACCGTCACCAATCTCGAGGCCATTCCACCAGAAACGCCAGCCAGTATGGAAGTCAACGTTGCCACTGACATTGATTACGACCGAGGCATCATTCGGAATATTGGTGAACATGAAGTCAACGCCACGATAGCCGCTAGAGGAAAGCTGATCTGCGGTGACGTTGAAGACCTGCATGGTAGAGCCTTTGCCAGCGGAATCCGCATCACCAGTGAATGTAATGAGCTTTTCAGCATTTGAGCCGGAATCATCGAATTTGAAGCCGTACTGGATTTTGTTCTTCGTGCCGTCGTAATTGTAGTGGTGACGCATGTAATAGCCGTCCGAATAAGTCGCACTCGTAGTTGAAGTCTGGGATGCCTCGGCCGTACCGACCTTGGCATCGGCAACATACACGCCCTCGCTCTTTTGCAATCCGGCGAGCTGCTTGGACAGACCTAAGACGTTATCAGCGTAGAAAGTAGAGTAGTCCTTCGTGGCATCGTTAAGTTTGACACTATTCAAGCCAACAGAGTCAAATTTGACATTCGTATACTTATTTCCGTCAGCGTCAACGGTAGCTGTGGCGTCCCATACGGAACGGCCGGCGTTGGATCCGGAGCTATTCTTGTCGGCATTGAGATGCCAGCTGGTATTGCCGTTAATCCGGGCGGAATACCACGTTACATTATTACCAGTGCCCTCGTTCTGCACAAATGCGCGACCTGTGGAACCATTATCGAAGCCACCGAGAGCGGAAACGCTCTTGCTCGGATTGTCCGCATCCCACATATTGCCCGTGGAATTACTCGTATTGGATGTGCTGTTGCCAGCCACCACCAGCACATCACTGCCGGACTGCGGACGGAACTGAGCGCCGAAACCAACTACGCCGAATCGGAAGCCGTTGCTGCTCCAACTTGTTTTCGCGCCGTTAGTGGCAAGCTTACCGTTGACCAGCGTGAGGCCTTCGGCCTCCACCGCATAGGACTTGTCAATCTTTTGAACCGAACTGAGATTAGCGTAGGTACCACCATTGTTCTGGTTGTTGGCGCCCACGTACATATTGCCGCCCACATAAGTGGCCACACCAGAATCGACAGTGGAAGCACTGACATCGTCGCCCAAGCTGATCGACTTCGGCGTGCAAATGCCCGGTTCTGCGGAAGTGTCAGCTTTGGCATTGTAGGCGGGGAGGAGGGAAGTTACTGCTACGGTGGCCATCATGGCTACCGCTATGGCGGCGGCGGTCAGGGAGCGGGTACGCGAAAGCACGCGACCGGTTGCCGATCGCGTTCCTGCATAGTGTCGTGGTGCGTTGCCGACACCATTACGCCATTGCCTCATCTTGTCCCCTATCCGCAAAGTGTTCACCCTTCTGAGTCCCTCAACTCGAGGGTTGATATCCTTTGCATAATGCCGTTATCACTTCTGTTTTACGTATAGCTTCTGCGCTGTTCCCATCTCCGGCAACACAGCCGGAAACCTCTGTTTTCCCTTTTTCTCTGACCTACGGTTTACTATGATAACCTTTGCAGTTATGAAAACAAAATGAAACAGAAAGAACCCACACCCCCTCCCCCGATACGTTTTTTCGTCCCCTCTCACGGGGACAACGCTTTAAAGCCTGATATTCAACGGTTTGTCAACGATTGCAAAATCAAAAAACACATGCTGATCATTGAATGAAATTCATCATTCATCAGCCCCCGATTGGCGTGTCATGAAACACATCACTGCAAATTGTTTCATTTTTTTCCTGAAAACGTATGCCACACACCGTGACTACAGTGGGGGTATCCCTTATCAATCCACCCCAGGCCATCACAATCAGCCCGTCGGCATTGACGGGCTGCGGAAGGGTAATGAGACTCGGCTCTCAGCGGCCAGTGCCGTACACGGAATCGGTGCCGCGTAGTACGAGCTGGGCGCGCACAATCTCATGCGCGTTCTCAAGCGGCTTGCCTTCGATAAGCTTCATGGCCTTTTGTGCGGCCGCGCGACCCATCGCATACGGATCCTGGCGCATGGTGGTCAGGTTCACAGTGTCGGCGTACGGCGAATCGTCGAAGCCGATAATCGAATAGTCACTCGGCGTGTGGTGGCCGTAACGTTCCAAACGCAACACCAGCGGAATCGCCATCATATCCATCTGGCAGCAGATCGCGTCCGGGAACTCGTCCAACGCAAGCAGCGCGGTCAACGCCGAGTCGGCGAAGGTCTTGCCACGCGGCACAGAGACGACGCGCCACTTGAAGTCATGGGAGGCCTCCATCGTCTTGCAGGCGCGGATGAAGCCCTGTCCTCGCGCATCGATGGAGGAATTAATGGAATCGACCGCATCGGAGCACACGTACACGATATTCTTGTGCCCCAGATTGATCAGATGCTGGGCGGCGGTGAACATGCCGTCCTCATCGTCGATGGAGATGGTGGCGTCGAAGCCGTTTTGCGTCGGCGTATTGATGCCGATGATCGGCACGTGGATGCGCTTGAGCTGCTGGATTTCCTTCGGATCCACGCCGAACGACGTCACGAATACGGCGTCCACGTTGCGGCGGACCGGCAGATTCGTGAAGAAGTCGCGGCGGTTTTCGGCGGTGTCGACGTGCTGGAACAGCGATACGTCATACCCGGCATTATGCATGACGGATTCGATTCCAGCGAACACTTCCGTATTGAACCAGCTAGTGATCTCTTCATTCATCAGCATCGCCACACGGTACGATTGACCCGATTTCAACGATGTCGCGGAACGTGAGATGTTGAAATCAAGCTTGTCCGCCGTTTCCAGCACCTTGCGGCGCGTACGTTCGGACACCAGTTCCGGCCGCGTGAACGCGCGCGATACCGTGGAAATCGACACACCCGCGGCCTTGGCCACCTCGCGAATGCCTGCTCTATCCATCTCTCAACCCCTTTGCGGTTTCTGCATCATAATCACAAACGTTCCCAGCCTTGGAAACACTTGCCCGAGCGGCAATGCTCTCCCATATTGCTACTATTATACTGCGAACGTTGTCAAAAATCACGCTAATGTTGCACCAATAGCACAAAATATCAAAATAACTGGATAAGCCGCGTAAAAAGCCCACTTCGTCCACTGCCGCTTATAACCCAACTCGCCGTTGTAATAATGCACGAATGCAACGCCAATGCCAGGCATAATCATCATCACCGCGCCAAACAGGCCGGCAGTGAACATCATCGAATTCTCATGCTGGCGCATCAACGTGAAAATCAGCACGAAACCAAGCGTCACCGAGCCGACGCTCATCATATGCTGGCGCAGGCCGACGCGCAGCAGCAGATCCCACAACAGTCCGATCAACACCAGACCGACCGACAGCACAATCTTCATTGACTTCTGGTAGCGCGCCGCCACCCAATCCAACACGGCAAGCACAACGAACGCGATGAACAGACCGAAAACAGGGTTCTGCGAGCCAAAATCGAAAGCCTTATGCGACGTGCAGAGGTCGTACGGCACCTCACACACCACGGCGAGGATGAACAGCTGCAGGCCGTACGCGACGCGACTATGTGTTTCACGGAAACCCTGCACCAGCAGCCACGCGTAAATCGGAATAGCAAACCAAGATACGACCTCGCTTAAGACCATCGCCGTGAGCGACGTCATATTATTGACGTCGGAACCGAAAAACAGCGGCACAATGGTGGTGCTACCAGCTGACAGAGCCAACGCCACAGCGCCGATGACCTTGAGCTGGAACACCGTCAGTCCGCGGTGCTTCTTCTTGGTACGGCGAGCGCCGCCGAATCCGATCTGTTCAATCGAATCAGCTCCAGCACCCTGCTCGGCATAGCTTTCCATATGTCCTCCTCAGTTCCGCATACGGCCTTTCGTGCGCCCAAGACGCCCAGTACGCCCAAGACGCAACCTACACGCGTTTCACGCGTTCAGCACGAATTTCAGCAGACCGTCGTAGTCGGCACCGGTAAACGAACATACCGCATGCTCCGACTTGGGCGGGTCGCTCATCGGCGAAATTTCCGTACGGAAGTATGCTGCGTCGAGACCGGCGGAATTGGCTCCGATAATATCGTTTGCTTCATCGTTGCCCACCATGAGCGCGTTTTTTGCGATTACGAACTCGCGGTCGAGAGCCAGCATGTACAAGTCGCGGGCAGGCTTGCGGATTTTCTCTTCGCTGGAGATAATCACGTCGTCCAGTACGTTCGCCAAGCCGGTCATTTCCAGTTCGGGGCGAGTATAGCAGGCTTGTGCGTTGCTTAGCAGCGCCACGACGACGCCGGCCTCCTGCAATGCTTCGATCATGTCGAGTGCGCCCGGATACAGGCGGATCATGCTGGTGCTGCCCTGCCGGAACGCCCATGCGGCTTTCAGCGCGGCTTGCGGCAGTGCCAGTTTCTTTTCAGCCTCCTCACTACGGTTCATCAGCAGCGACCGGTAGACCGGCAGGATATCGAATTCATCCCATCCGTTACGGACGATTGCACGATCGGCTTGATGGACCATTTCGCGGGCCTCAAGTTTTTCGAAGCGTTCGCGCATTTCGTCGACCGATTCGTAGTCGGCACCCAGTTCGCAAACGCAGTCATATAGCGCCTGCCAGGCGGTTTCGCTCTGTTCGTCTGTACGAATGTCGATCAACGTCCCGTAGAGGTCGAAAAATACCACTTCATATCGTGGATTATGAGCTCCGGCTCCCACTTCTCGTATCCTTTCTGGTTTTCCGGCCCCATTGCCGTATCTGTTACGGCAACCGCAGCTTTGCGGTCGCCGTTTTGTAGCTTCCCTACTGAGAGTATTACTGCAACCGCCAGATTGCAAACGTATGCGGTGGAACAATCAAATAATCGCCATCACCTGCGCTCACATTGCCTTCCACCGGACTGACGGACGAGCCGAGACCACACCAGTATCTCCGTATTCCGCCAATCGGTTCCAAACCCGTTACGGCCACGTCAATAACGCCGACGTGTCTGCCTGGATTGGCGGCCATCAGATAATCGCCGACGCGGAACACGAGTTCGTCGCCTTCCGTATCGACGATATTGCGATTGCCGTCGAACCACTGTGGATCAGACTTGCGCAATGCAATCAACTTCGCGTAATACTCAATCAAATCGCGCTTCTGCCATGCACGGTTCCAATCGAGCCAGTTAAGCTCTTTGGCGGAATCGTAAGAATCAGAGCTGCCGAATTTGGTACGTGCGAACTCCTCGCCGGACAGCATGAACGGGATGCCAGCGGAGGTAAGCGTGATACCCACAGCCAGCTTGTTGGCGTCCATCACGTCGGTCAGCGCGGCCGCAATCTGCGGACCGACACCGGCCAGCCCTTCCGCCGAGAAATCGGCGTCATACATGACTTTTGGCACATCCACGGTATTTTCGTTAACACCTTCGGCCACGGTGCTGCCCAACGAACCAGCCGCAAAGCTCGCGCACAACTTGTCCCACAGCGTGAGGTCGTCGTGCGCGGACACGTATTGAATGACCTGGCCTGCCACTCCTTCCGAATGTTTGCCGCGACGCCACGCGTCCACGGCCTCACGCGCAGCCGCTACGTTCTCGTGCATGCCACCGTTCACATAACCCGGGCGGTCCGAGAAGAACACATGGCCCTTGATGGTGTCTCGCGTGGTGTCGCAGAAGTGGCCGATGCGACTGTCAAGCTTCGACAGGCCTGACTTGTCAGCCAGCACGGTGTCGCTGGGCAGCGGCGCGGTGGCGCCCGCGGACCACGGTTCGCCGTACATGAGAATGTCGCGTCCACGGCCGGGAATCTCATCCAGAGCAGCACGCACGGCATTCATGGTGTCCACGTCGATCAGACCCATCAGGTCGAAACGGAAGCCGTCCATGTGGTATTCGCGCGCCCAGAACGTCACGGATTCCACGATGAACCGGCGGAACATCTTGCGTTCGGTGGCCATATCGCAGCCGCAGCCGGATCCGTTGGCCAGCGCGCCGTTGGGCTTACGGCGCAGGAAATAGTCCGGCACCAACCGCTCAAACCAATTATCGGGCGAGAACATGTGGTTGTAGACCACGTCCATGATCACTTTGATGCCGGCGTTGTGCAGCGCCTGCACCATCTGCTTCACTTCGCGGATGCGCACCGACCCGTCGAACGGATTGGTGGAATACGAGCCTTCCGGCACGTTGTAATTGACCGGATCGTACCCCCAGTTGTAGCGATCGCAGGTCTCTTCGTCCACGGAACCGAAATCGTAAATCGGCATGAGCTGCACCGCGGTGACGCCAAGTTTCTTGAGATATGCGATGCCCGTGGGAAAGTCGGGATGCCCGTCCAGAGACGTACCGTCGTCGGTGAACGCCAGATACTTGCCCCGATGCGATTCGGGGAAACCGCCGGCGGGATCATTGCTGAAATCGCCCACATGGGTTTCCCAGACCACCGTCTGCGCAAGCGGCACGTCCGGCATATGGTCGCGGTACCAACCATCCGGATTGGTGCGGCTGAAGTCCACGACCATGCTGCGCCGGCCGTTCACACCGGCCCCGCGCGCCCACGGGTCGGCGATGCGGTCGACGGAACCGCAATCGCGTTCGATCAAAAAGTCGTAATACACGCCGTGCATGTTGTCGGCGAAATCGTACGTCCAGGAACCATCGGATTCCGGACGCATCGTGTACTGTCCAATCAGAGCGTCGCCGCTTTCCCCCATGGAGCCACGCGAGAACAGTCTCAGGGTCACCTTCTGTGCGGAAGGAGCCCAGAGAGCGAACTGGGTGCCGGATTGAGCAACCACGGCACCCAGAGGCCGTTCCAAACAAAGCGGGAACGGTTCGGCGACGCTCGTGTTCGGCTGTGCAAAGTTGTCTACGAGCGTCATTATTGCGTTACCTTTCCGTCAGCCCTTCACGGAGCCCGACATGGACTCCTGATAGAAGCGCTGCATCACAATGAACAGGATGGCGATCGGAACGGAGATCACGACCGCGGCCGCGGCGAAGCGGGCAAACCAGTTCTGGATATATTCCTTCTGCAGCATGAGCCACAGGCCCAATGCCACGGTGTAGTTGGATTGCGTACGGCAGATCACCTTGGCCATGACAAAGTCGAGCCACGGGGTCAGGAAGCCGATGATGGCCTGGTAGACGATCATGGGCTTGCAGATCGGGATGATGATCTTATGGAACACCTGGAAACGGGTGCAACCGTCGAGCAGGGCGGCTTCGTCCAGCGAGGTCGGAATGGTGTCCATATAGCCCTTCATCACGTAGAAGCCAGCGCCGGAACCGGCGGAGTACACGAGAATCAACGCCACGGTAGTCATGGTGCCGCTTGACAGGCCCAAGGCCTTCAAGATGAAGTAGATGGCGGTGACGGCCATGATACCCGGGAACATGCCAAGAATCAGCACAACGTTCATGAAAGTCTTGCGCACACGGAAACGCATACGGCTCATGCAGTACGCCACGGAGAGCACGAAGATCAGAGAAATCGCACAGGTGAAGCAGGCGATGATGAACGTGGTGCCGAACATCTTCGGGAAGTCCAACACGTTGCGGTCGGTGAACAGCACCCTATAGTTGTCCAGAGTCCACTCCTTCGGGAAGAAGGAGCTGGTGTACGGGGCGGTGTTCTTATTGAACGACTCCGCGAACACCCATACGATTGGGACGAGCCAGATGACGGCCAGAATGGCCAGGAACAAGTGGGCGAACACGTCGCCGGTGATACGGCGGATCTTCTGGTCGTGCAGAAGGCCGTGGCTTTCCACTTTGGTTGCGGAATGCTTGTTGCTCATCGGAATGCCTCCTCATTCTTATAGGAGCCGGAATTGCGGTAGGTGATCAGCGAAACGATGGCCAACACGACGAAGGTCATGATGCCGATCACGGCACCGAGATTGTAATCCTGCTTGTCCACGGTCAGCTTGTACAGCCAGGTGATAAGCAAATCAGTGGAGCCTGCGGAATCGCCCAATGGCGTAGGATCGCCGCCGGACAGCAGGTAAATGACGTTGAAGTTGTTCACATTGCCCGTGAAGGTGGTGATCAGATACGGGGTGAGCACGAAGATAATGTACGGCATGGTGATCTTAGTAAAGATCTGCCACCAGTTGGCACCGTCGATCTTCGCCGCCTCATACTGATCGGCCGGAATGTTCTGCAGAATACCAGTGATCTGCATGATGGTGTACGGAATACCGACCCACAGGTTGATGACGATTACGGTGACACGGGCCCAAGTGGCGTCGGTGAAGAACGGCAGCGGGCCGTCAATCCAACCCCACGTCTGCAGCATGCGGTTCACCGCACCCTGCGGCTGGAGCATGGTGTGCATGACCAGCAGGGACACGAACTGCGGAACGGCGATGGACATGGAGAAGCAGGCACGCCAGAAACCCTTGAAATGGGTGGTCTTGCGGTTGATGATCATGGCCACGAACATGCCGAAGAAGAAGTTCAGGAAGGTGGCGAAGAAGGCCCAGACCAAGGTCCACACCAGCACGCGTCCGAACAGTGCGGCGTTAACGGTGCCGCCGCTGTTGGAGAAGACCTTGGCGAAGTTCTCAAAGCCGACCCAGTGGAACAGCACGAGGTGCTTGTGGTCATAGCTGGTGAATGCCATGGAAATCATGAAGATCAACGGAAGCACAGTGAACACGGCAATGCCCAGCGTGGGCAGGAACATCAGCAGGACGTGAGCCTTGGCATCGAGCAGCTCGCGGACATCGTCCATGAAGCTCGGAGCCTTGCCGTTCTCCTCGAGCAGCACCTGGGACTTGTATGCAGAGCGCACGGACATGACCCACAGGCCGATGAAGGCAGCGGTGATAACCAGAGTGGCGACACCGTACAACAGGATGACCACGGAACGGTCAGGTTCGGTGTAGACCCAGAAGCCGTCGACCAGCTTCTTGCCGCCTGCATTGGTGCCCAAGGTCGGCAACTTGGAAAGATAGTCCACACCATTGATTGCCATGAACACGAAGTATGCGATTTCCAGCGCCAGCATGGCAATGCCCTTGACATACTGCTTGCGCACGATATCGCCAAGACCAAACACCACTGCGGAAAGCTTAGTGAACAGGTCACCACGCCGGAACGCCGCCCTTACCGTGTAAGGCGACGGAGAAACATAATCAGCACCCTGCTTCCGAAGGCGCTTCATCTCCCGTGGGGAAAGAGTTGTTGCTGTCATTTCGACTGCCCTCTCATATGGATATTGAAAGATAAAAAAAGCTTTGCTCCCGGACAAGGGGAAGGAGAATTTAAAAACCTTGCCCGGGAATGCAAAGCTCGGAGGAGGAGTGAGCCACTATGCAAAGTGGAGAGAGACACCGCGACTCGAAGCATCTCTCAAAGCTGCAGGATGGCTGGGGGGATTTGGCAGTGCCAACCACCTGCATTCTTCAGTTATTGGATTTTTAGGATTACTGATTTCACTCAGCGATCTTGCCACCGGCCTGCTTGACCCAATCCTGGTACTTGGCGGCAGCGTTGTCCTTGGTGATTTCCTTGTTGACCAGGGCCTTGCCGAAGGTTTCGGCCGGAGTCCACCAATCGTTCATGCCGGACAGACCGGACTGCAGGAGGGCGGTGTTGGCCATGGTGTCGGCCTGGGCCTTGGCTGCGATGTCGTCGGTGGTCAGGTCGGACAGGGACTTGTCGGTCGGCGGGATGGCGCGCATCTCGTAGTGCAGCTTCTGAGCTTCGGTGGAGCCGAGGTAAGCCGCGAACTGAGCGGCGGCCTTCGGGTTCTTGGCGTTCGGGTTGTAAGCAGCGGCCTTGGTGGCGGCGAAGGACTTCATCTGCTTCTTCTGGCCGTTCACGGTGAAGGTCGGCAGAGAGGTGGCGGCGTAGTTGTCACCCAGGGCCTCCTTCACGTCCTTAGCGGACCAGGTACCGGAGAACAGCACGTCGGCGGAGCCATCCTTGATGGCTGCGAGGCCGGAAGCGCCATCGTCGTTGGAGAAGTTCGGGTTGGCGACCACATCAACCAGATAAGAGGTGATATCGGCGCCGTCCTTCGGGAAGACCATGCCTGCGTCAGCATCATTGCCCTTCTCGCCGAACAGGCTCAGGCCATCATAGAAGCCGTTGATGTACCAAGAATTCTGCAGGGAGAACGCGACCTTGGCCTTGGAAAGGATGGTATCGAAGTCCTTGGCCTCATCCTCGGTGATCTTGGACTTGTTGTAGTACATGAACCACGTGTTGTCGGTGTACGGCACGCCATAGAGCTTGCCATCGGTGCCGGTGACGGAGTTGACTTCGAGGTCACCGTTCTGTTCCTTCACCTGCTTCTCAGCGTCGGTGCCCAGCTGGCCAATGGCCTTGGCATCCATTAGAACACCCAACTGATCGGAAGCGAACATATAGACATCGGCCGCCGCGGACGGATCAGTGCTGACCTGCTTGGAAGCATCGCCTTCAGAGACCACGTCATTCTTCCACGTGATATTGTATTCCGGATGCGCCTTGGCGAAGTTCTCTTCGACCTTGCCCAGCCAGTTGGTGTCCTTGGCCTGGTCTTCCTGCGGGGCCCACACGCTCAGCGTGACGGCCTCGGTGGAGCCGGAAGCGTTCTTATCGCCACCGTCGGAGGAGCCACCGCACGCAGCGAGCGGAACCAGCATAGAAACGGCAGCAGTAAGTCCGATTGCCTTCTTCCAATCGATCTTCATTGATCTTCCTTTCCTCACATAACCTTGTGTTCCTCAACATCTCCGGTTAAATGGTACGGACCAAAACCCTGCATACGTTCACATCATCGTTCTTGGATGATTACCAACAACACTGGGGCCACCAAAAATGTATCAGTGATTGTTAGTGTAGCACGTTTCTGCCAACGTTTGCAATTCAGCGTTATGATTGTTTCAAAGAAACACCGCAAACCGCGAAATATCAAGGAGACACACCCTCATGCTTCCCCCCGCGAAACACCCCCACCCCAAATGGCTTGCCGACGCAATTTTTTATGAAATCTATCCACAGTCCTTCGTCGACTCCAATGGCGACGGCATCGGAGACATCCCCGGAATCACTTTAAAACTGGACTACATCAAGGATCTCGGATGCAACGCGATCTGGCTCAATCCTTGTTTCGACTCGCCATTCAAAGACGCCGGCTACGACGTGCGCGACTACAAAAAGGTGGCATCACGCTACGGCACCAACGACGATCTCATTGCGTTGTTCGACGCCGCCCACCGGCGCGACATGCACGTGATCCTCGATCTCGTGCCAGGCCACACCAGCGAGGAACACGAGTGGTTCCACCGCAGTTGCAAGGTCGAACGAAACAATTATTCCGACCGCTACATCTGGACAGACTCATGGATCTCCGGTGGCGACGGACTGCCATTCATCGGCGGCGAATCGCCCCGCAACGGTACCTACATCTTGAACTTCTTCAAATGCCAGCCGGCGCTCAACTACGGTTTCGCGCACCCCGAACGTAGCTGGCAGAAGCCAGCCCTTGGTCCGGACGCGAAGGCCACTTGCGACGCGATGGTGGACGTCATGCGGTTCTGGCTTTCCCGTGGCGCAGACGGCTTCCGCGTGGATATGGCCGACAGCCTCGTCAAAAAGGACGATGAGGGCAAGCCTTACACCATCCGCACCTGGCAGTACATGTTCGCCCGGATCCGCCCGGCCTTCCCCGAAGCCGCGTTCGTTTCGGAATGGGGACGGCCAGAGGAGTCGATGGCCGCCGGCTTCGACATGGATTTCTATCTCGATTGGCGTTGGGACGGCGTTCCCAACGGCTACAACATGCTGTTGCGCAACGTGGACGACCCGTTGAGCCGCAAGGGCGACAAGAGCTATTTCAACGCCGATTCCGGCACGCCGATCAGCGAATTCCTGGACGAGTACGAGCCGCGTCTGCGCGAAGCGGAAACGGCCGACGGAAATTTTAATTTCATCACCTGCAACCACGACACCGCACGCGTGGCGCCGCGACTGTCGCAGCGCGAAATCGCCCTGGCATACTGCACGCTGTTCGCGATGCCGGGCGTGCCGTTCCTGTATTACGGCGACGAAATCGGCATGCGATACCGCGCACTGCCCGGCAAAGAAGGCGGCTACGTGCGCACCGGTTCGCGCACACCGATGCAGTGGGGTGCGAACGACGCATCCGGAGCACTTCACGTGTCCGATTCTGCAGAATCGGACACTCGGGCTGGTGATGTGACCGGTGGCAGCTACCTGCCCACCGACCCGTCCGCCGACGCCCCGACCGTCGCCGCACAGCAGGCCGACGCCGAATCACTGTGGCATACGGTGCGCTCCATACTCCACGTCAAGGGGGAATGCGACGCCTTGCGGTCGGGGGCTACGTTCCATGCAATCGAACGCGATAGAGTGTTCGTTTTCGAGCGTTCCACCCACCTGCAGAAGCTGATCATAGCCGTCAATCCAAGCCGCGATTGCAAAGCTTTGCAGTTACCAGATGGTAGTTATCGGACGATTTTCAGCATCGGCGAAAACGAAATTAGCGGCACTTCGCTGCGTCTAGGTCTGCAAAGCTTTGCAATTCTCGAAGCCGAGTAGCAGACGAGCAATGCCCCGTTGGAATAATCGTTTGCAATGCGGAGCGCTGCGCCTTCGTATTGCAAACGATAGTCAATATGGAAAAACAATTCCGGTTATCTATATTCCTGAAATTAGAGCAAAATCGCAATATAGCAACACTCTCTTACCGCAAAACACGCTTTGAAAACGATATCATACCGTGATATAGTTATCTTTGGTGCGAATGCCACCAGCATCGAAGCTGCGGCAATCGCAAGCAATGTAGCATGTCAGCCGTCACAAACGGCGCGGAAAGAAGGGACCTATGACACAGACCCAGCAGACCGAAAGCGCAGAACGCATCGCACGGCCTCTTATCCAGCTCGCCAAGCTCAATGGCATTTCCACGTCGTATATCGACCAGCTCGGCACCTATGTGGAAATCCGCGACGAAGTGCTCGTCTCCGTATTGGCCGCACTCGGCGTGGACGCATCCAGCGACGAAGCGATCACCGCCTCCTATGCGGCGACCCAGCAGCGCATCGCAGACACACTTGTTGAGCCGACCGTCGTGAAGTTCATCGGCAAGGAAGCCGTCACGCCAATCCGCGCGAAAGGAAACGACGTGGCGCTGAAGCTGACGTTGGAAGACGGCACGGAATATGCGGGCGATCTGACCGCGTATCTGACGGGCTCGAACGCAGATGACGGCTCGCTGCAACTGACGCTGCCGGACGATATTCCCGCCGGCTACCACACGCTGGCCGTCGATGCCGGCCCGCTGCACGCCGAAGCCGCGCTGATCTGCGCACCGGCACGCATCGAACTGCCGCCAGCAGTAGCGGAAAAGCAACGTTGGGGCTGGATGGCACAGATGTATTCCATCCGTTCCGCTGAATCCTGGGGCGTGGGCGACTATGGCGATCTGAAGCTGCTGCTGTCCGACGCGGCAACGAAATCGCATGCCGATTTCATGCTTATCAACCCGATTCACGCCACCGCGCCGGTGCCGCCGCTGGAGCCGTCGCCGTATCTTCCCGAATCGCGTCGTTTTCTCAATGTGACGTACATCCGTCCGCAGGATATCGCTGAATATGCGGAACTCAACGAGGCGGACCAGGCCGAAGTGGCGCGTCTGCACGCGGAAGCCTCGCCAGCCAACGACAGTATCGAGCCGCTCGACATCAATTCCGCTTGGTGGCACAAGCGCCAGGCGCTGCAGCTTGTGTACAACGTGCCGCGTTCCGTCGAGCGTCAGGCCGCGTTCGACGCGTTCAAGGAGGCCGCGGGTCCGGATCTGCGCGCGTTCGCCGCATGGTCGGTGGCGTTCCAGGTGTGGGGCGCGCCGTGGGAAGGCACGTGGTTCAAGGACACGAACCGCGATTCGCCTGAAGTGGTGGAGCTCATGCGCGAGCACGCCGATATGGTCGATTTCGAATGCTGGCTGCAGTGGATCGCCGACGAGCAGGTGACAGCCGCGCAGAACGCCGCCCGTGACAGCGGTATGGCACTCGGCCTCATGCAGGATATGGCCGTGGGCGTGCACTCGCTCGGCGCGGACGTGTGGTGGAATCCGGAACGTTTCGCAGTAGGCAGCGTAACCGTGGGCTGCCCACCGGACTTCTACAACCAGCAGGGTCAGGATTGGGGCCAGCCGCCGTTCAATCCGAATTATCTGGCCAAAACTGGTTATGGCGTGTACCGCGAGATGGTGCACAACATGTTCTCGCACGCGGGCGCGGTGCGCATCGACCATGTACTCGGCCTATTCCGTCTGTGGTGGATTCCGCAGGGCGAAGGCGCGCGCGGTGGCGCGTACGTTACGTACGACTATGAGGCGATGATCGCGATCCTGACCATTGAAGCGTCCCGCGTGAACGGTTTGGTGGTCGGCGAGGATCTGGGCACCGTGCCTGATTACGTACGCACGGTACTCGGCGAGCACGGCCTGCTGGGCTGCATGGTGGAATGGTTCGCCCGCGTGGACGACTCCCCCAACGCCGGCGACCCGTACGCCGATCCGTCCACGTACCGCAAGTACGCGCTGGCTTCCGTCACCACGCACGACCTGCCGCCGACCGCCGGCTACCTGCAGTTCGAGCACGTCAAGCTGCGCGAACAGCTGCACCTGCTGTCCGGCCCGGTCGAGGAGTTCCAGGCTTCCGCCACCGCCGAACGCGACGCGATGATGGACCGTCTCGTGGAGTCCGGCCTGATCACGCCGGAAGTGGCGGGCGATGTGGAAGGCCACATCCAGGAAATCGTCGAGGCGATGCACAAGATGCTACTCAAGTCGCCGTCCGTGCTGCTGCAGGCCGCGCTGGTGGATGGCGTGGGCGAGACGCGCACGCAGAACCAGCCGGGCACGTCCAGTGAATACTCCAACTGGCGTGTGCCGCTGGCAGGCCCGGACCTCAAGGTGGTGCACACCGATGAGGTGTTCGATCTGCCGCGCGTGCAATCGCTTGCCGCCATCATGAACGGCGAGAAGTAGCGTTTAGACTTACCATTCCCCTTTCCTTACAAACCAAAATTCCGGTCCTCCTTGTGGAGGGCCGGAATTTTTCATATACGCAAGGCGATTTGGGAGCGGCCAGGTTCAGCGGTCGATCAGCCCAGCAGCAGCCAGACTGAGGCGTCGCTATCCAGCTTGCCGTCATCCGTCAACGGCACGGAATTTGCGATGGCGACCGCATCGTCCGGCAGGGCGATCGGCTCGTCGCCGAAATTGGTGACGGACAGGAATCGACGGCCTTCCGTGGCCGGACGCGAGTAGGCGACCACCGTATCGCCCATGTCCAGCAGGTCGGCGGACGTGTCTCCGGTTGCCGTCAGCACCGTCTGTCGCAACTGCAACAGCTTGCGGTACAAGTGCAGCATGGAACCGTTGTCATCGGCCTCGACGTCGGCCGCGAAATCCTTGAACCAGGCCGGCTGCGGCAGGTGCGCGTCGGCGGAATCGCCCTGCTCCGGGCCGAAACCGAACGTGCCGCCGGTGATGAAGTCCGGGCTCCACGAAGCCGGTTCGCCGCAATCGGCAGCCTTCCACGGCATCGGTGCACGGCACCCGTCACGACCCTTGTCGGTGAAGTTGCGACGGGTGTTGAACGGCGTCGGATCCTCAAGACGATCCCACGGAATGTTCGCCACTTCGAACAGGCCCAGTTCCTCGCCCTGATACACGTAGGCGGAACCCGGCAGGCCCAGTTCCATCAGCGCGGCTGCGCGGGCGCGACGGGTGCCGAGCTCACGATTCTCGCGGTAGGTCTCTCCGTCACGCAACAGCCAATCGTGCGCCAGCTGGTGGTACGGAGCGTCCTTCACCTGCGGCAGACCGAAACGCGACGGACTGCGCGGCACATCGTGGTTGTTCATAACCCACGTCGTGGTGGAACCGTGCGTTTCCTCGGCGGCGCGCAAGCCGTCAGCAATGGCCGTACGGAACTCGTCGGCGAACCAGTTGGCTTCGGCGAACTCGAAATTGAACACCTGGCCGAGCTCGTCGGTGGACGCGTACAGATGCTGCGATTCGGCCTTCACCCACGCCTCGCCGACGGCGAAACGCGGCGGATTGTACTCGTTGAACACCTGACGCCATTCGCGGTAGATGTCGTGCACTTCCGGACGGTCCCACAGCGGGCTGAACGCGCCGTCCGCCGGCAGCACATGCTGCACCGCGGCCGGATCCATGTCGGCCAGCGGCACGGAATCGAGGTCCTTGGCCAAGCCGTGCGCCACGTCGATGCGGAAGCCGTCGGTGCCGTGGTCGGACCAGAATCTCAACGTTTTCTTGAATTCCTCGTGCACGTCCGGATTCTTCCAATTCAGATCCGGCTGCTCCTTGGCGAACATGTGCAGGTACCACTGTCCGTCATCGACCTGCTGCCACGCCGGGCCGCCGAACAGCGACTGCCAGTCGTTCGGCGGCAGCTCGCCGTGCTCGCCGCGGCCTTCGCGGAAGATGTAGCGGTCGCGTGCGGCCGAACCTCGGCCGGCGGCGAGCGCCTCGATGAACATCTTGTGCTTGTTGGACGTGTGGTTCGGCACGATGTCGACGATCACCTTGATGCCGGCTTCATGCGCGGCGGCGGCCATCGCGTCGAAATCGGCCATGGTGCCGAGGCGCGGGTCCACGTTGCGGTAGTCGATCACGTCGTAGCCGCCGTCGGCCAGGTCGGACGGGTAGAACGGGCTCAGCCAGATCGCGTCGATGCCGAGATTCTTCAGGTAATCCATTTTCTCGGTGACGCCGGCGATGTCTCCCAACCCGTCGCCGTTCACGTCTTTGAAGCTGCGCGGGTAGATCTGGTAGACGACGGCTTGCTTCCACCAATCGTCACGCATGTTGTTCGCGGTCATTATGCCCCTTTCGTCTGTGCCTGCAACCGTTGTACCGCTGACAACGATAGCATTGCAGGGCGTCTGCTGCGGGGGCGCGCGGGCAATCGCGTTTCCGTTTGCGCAGACCGGCCGGCGGTGCGATCGTTCGTGCCGTCGTTCGCGCTGCGCAAACCATCAGATCGTGTCGCCGACCGCACGACCGACCGCGCCACACAAACCGGTCAGCCGCATCGCCGTTCGTACAGCCGAACGCGCCGCACAAACCGACCGACCACACGATCGACCGCACGGCGCAAACCGGCCAATCGCAAGATGGCGTGCGTCGAGTAGAATCGCAAGAAGATCCGACTTGCATACGTTGCTATACGGATGCCATACGAAAGGCGATTATGAAGTTCCTCTCCCCCGATTCCGGCTTTATGCGCGGCCTGAGCGACGCCGTCGACGCGATCTGGATCAACATTCTGATGCTCATCACCAGTATTCCGATCATTACGATCGGCGCGGCGCTGACCGCCGGCCACGACGCCACCCGCCGCACGCTGTCCGGCGAAGGCACTGCGACGCGCAACTATTTCGCCGCCTTCCGCTCGAATTTCGCGAAATCAACCGGCTACTGGCTGATTTTCGGCACGACCGGCGCGCTGTGCGTCTACTCGTGGATCGTGCTGCAGATCACGCCGCTGCTCATTCCGAAATTCGCGTTGACGATTGTGTGGCTCATCGGTTTCGAATGGGTGTGGGCGTTGCAGGCGCGGTTCGAGAACTCGTTCTGGCGCACGCTTGGCAACGCTTTTGTGTTCGGCGTGAGCAACATCGGCCACACGTTGGCATTGGTTGCGATCGACGCGGTGTACGTCGCGCTGCTCGTGGCCAGCTGGTTCTACATGCCGCAGGGCCTGTTCCTGCTGCTCGTGCTCGGCTACGGCACCATGCTGATGATTCATTCGCCGATCCTCGAGCACGTCTTCCGCAAGTACATCAGCAAGTAATTAGGCACGAAAAAGGGACTGATTCGCATCAGTCCCTTAAATTTTTCTGGGTGAAAATCAGCCCTTCACCGCGCCGCCTTCGGCCCTGCAATTAAGGACCGCGCTACGCGCGGGCTCAACGTTACCCTCGCGGCATAGCCGCTCGGGCTGGAGCCTGGGAACAGCGCACTGCGCTGTTCCCTAAGGGCTGATCGAAGATCAGCCCTTAACGGCTCCAGCCATAACACCCTTGACGATGTACTTCTGGCAGATGAGGTAGAAGATGATGATCGGGATGATGGCCATAACCAGGCATGCCATCATGGCGCCCATATCCACGGAACCATAACCGCCCTTCAGATACTGCACCGCCACGGAAATGGTCTTGTACTTGCTCAAATCGAGCGTCAGGTACGGCAGCAGGTAGTCGTTCCAAATCCACATGGCCTGCAGAATAGCCACGGACACAATGGACGGCTTCATGATCGGCACAACGATCTGGAAGAAGATACGCGGCACGGAAGCACCATCGATCATGGCGGATTCTTCCAGCGATTCCGGAATGCCCTTAACCACACCGGTGAAGATGAACACGGCCAGACCAGCGCCGAAGCCCAGATACACGAAGCACAGACCCCACGGGGTGTTGAGCTTGAGCATATCGGCCAGCTTGGAGAGGGTGAACATGACCATCTGGAACGGTACAATCATGTTGAACAGGAACAACGTGTACAGCAGCTTTGCAGCCCAGTTGTTCACGCGGACGATCCACCATGCGCACATCGAAGTGCACACCAGAATCAGCGCCACGGAACCGACAGTGATGAGCAGGGTCCAGCCGAAACTGGCAAAGAAGTTCGTGGTATCGAGGCCACGCGTATAGTTTTCAAGTCCAACGAACGCCTTACCGGTCGGCAGGGAGAACGCGTTACGAGAAATATACGCCTTCTGCTTGAAAGAGTTGATGATCACCAGCACGATCGGGAAGATCCACGCCAGCGAAACCACCGCGAACAGTACGGACCACAGTGCGCCGCGCTTGACTTTTTCTCCGGAGTTCATGCCTCCACCTCCTTGCTCGTGGTGAGCTTGTTCTGGATGAGCGCCACGATGGCCACCAGAATGAAGAACAGCACTGCCTTCGCTTGGCCGACGCCTTCCCAGCCCATACGGCCGTAGAACGTGCGGGTAATGTTCATTGCCAGACCTTCAGACATGTTCGACGGAGCGCCGTTGGTCAATGCAAGGTTCTGATCGTACAGCTTGAAGCCGTTGGTGACGCACAGGAACGAGCATACGGTGATAGACGGCATCATCAGCGGAATGATGATCTTGAACATGGTCTGGGTGCCGTTTGCGCCGTCCACGGAAGCCGCTTCGAGCACGTCGGTCGGCAGCGACTGCATACCAGCGATGTAGATAATCATCATATAGCCGATCTGCTGCCAGCAAACCAAGATGACCAAGCCCCAGAAGCCGTAGGTTGCGCTATACGTCAACGCGCGGCCCCAGTGAGCGAGAATGCCGTTGAGCAGCAGCATCCAGATGTAGCCCAGGATAATGCCACCGATGAGGTTCGGCATGAAGAACACCGAACGGAAGATGTTGGATCCCTTGATGGCCTTGGTAAGCATATATGCGATGGCAAACGCAACCACATTGATCACAACCGTAGTGACAATGGTCAGCGCCGTCGAGAAACCTAACGCATGCAGGAATTCCTTATCCGCAAGTGCCTTCTGATAGTTTTTAAGTCCAATGAATTCCGAGTCAGTCACAGTTGTGAACTTGCAGAAACTCAAATACACACCCATGATGAACGGGATTACAAACCCGATGATAAATGCAGCGAACGTCGGTAGCGCAAACAGAGCCCACCACTTTCGTATCGCTTTGCCGGCCATGCTGATCATAGCTTGCCTGCTTTCTTTCCTCTCCATTCCAACACCGCAGCAACGCGGCATGGAAAACCAACTGCCCCAAATCGGCGAATCACTGCATTGTTTTTCGCCTTTTTAGTTTTTACAGTTGTTATAATAAACAGCGCGACGCGAAATGTCAAACGTTGTCATTTTTACATGTCATAAATCATATATTCTGCATCGTTGTCATAGTATTGACAGCCTGAAAGCATTGTAAATATCAGCCCCGCAACAACTGTGGCACAAATGAAAACGTTTGTAATCCAACTTTTGCAAGAGTGTTTCAATACAGTATGCTGAATATCCAGTAGTTCTACTATACAAGGGGTCACCATGAAAAGCAGCATTCAAGACGTGGCACAACTTGCGCACGTCTCCATTTCAACGGTTTCTCGCTCCTTCACACGTCCCGACCTTGTGTCGAAAGCCACGCGTGACAAAGTCATGAAAGCCGCCGACGAATTAAATTTTTCCATCTCGCGCTCCGCTGCAGCACTCAAAACCGGCCGCGCGCTACGAATCGCGGTGCTGATTTCCGGCCGACTCAATCTGTGGTTCAGTTCGTCCATCATGGAAGGACTGAACGAATCCTTCCATGATGAAGGCTACGACATCTCAATCTATCAGATGTCCAGCGCCGAGGAACGCCGCGCGTTCTTCGACATGCTGCCGGTACGCCGCAATGTCGACGCCGTAATCGTCATTTCCTTCGACATCGACAGCAACGAAATCAGGCAACTCAGGTCAGTCGATGTGCCAATCATCGGCATCAATTCGAGCTTGCCGGAAGAGCGCGGCTTCAACGCCGCCGTGCGCATCGATGACAAGCAGGGATCCGAATTGGCCGCACGCCACTTGATAACGCTTGGCCATCGCGATATCGCTTACATCCGTACCGACCGTGAAGTGACGCTGCACTTCAGCGTGCAGGGCCGTTTCGATTCGTTCATGACGTGCTGCAAGTCCAATGGCGTCGAACCGCGCGTGTTCGTTACCGACGAAGGCAAGAACAACATCAGCAAAGTCGTCACGCAGCTGCTCAGCTCGGACCACATGCCCACGGCGATTGCCTGTCAGGAAGACGGCATCGCAATTCCGCTACTGTTCCAGCTGGAACGCAACGGTTTCACAATACCGAACGACATCTCCATCATTGGCTACGACGACAGCACCTACGCTCGCGATCTCGGTTTGACCACCATCCGTCAGACACCGGTCGAGATGGCACACGAGGCGGCCCGTATGACGCTTGCCCTGATTGACAAGCAGCCGCTTGACGAGCCGTTCAAGACGTTTCCCGCACAGCTAATCGTCCGATCGACCACCGCCAGACTGCGTCACTGACGTTTGCCGCACATTGCGCACACGGCAAACGTACGAAACACAGAAAGGCCGTCATCGCAGAACATTGCGATGACGGCCTTCCGTTGTCTCCACAACCGGCTGGGGCGAAGAGAGGAAAGGAAAAATCCTCGACCTCAGCTAGCTTATTCAGTTATTGAATTGCGATTTGCAACTCATGGTGCAACACAATCTCAGTGAGATGCGTCGTACTCAGTCTTCCAACCGTCAACAAACGCGGTCTTGACGGCATCCCAGTCACCGGTACCCTGAGCGTATTCGAGGAGGGCGGAACCAAGCTTGTTCTTCCACTCTTCGGACGGCATCATGGTGAAGTTCCAAGAGACTGCGGTCTTGCCGGAGTTCTGATCATCAACAGCAGCCTGGACCAGCGGATTGTCGGACTTGACGTCGCTGAAGGACTTGAACGGGGTGGTGAAGCCCATGTCACTGGACAGAGACTTGATGCCGGTCTTGCTGGTGACGACCCACTTCAGGAAGTCCTTGGTGGCCTTCTTGTCAGCGTCGGAAGCCTTGGAGTTGATGCACCAGTAGTTCTCGGAACCGGTGGCCAGACCCTGCTTCTCTTCGCCCTTGGCACCGATGTAGATCGGGATCATGCCGACGGACTCGGCCTTCATGCCAGCCTTCTGCAGATCGGTCCATGCCCAAGTGCCGTTCTGATAGAACGCAGCCTCGCCGAGGGAGAACTCGGAGGTAGAATCATCACCGGTCTTGGAGCTCAGCTGGGTCGGCTCGGTGGTGGAGTCCTTCAGATACAAATCGAAGATGTTCTTATATTCCGGCAGATAGGTGCCCTTGATGGTCTCCGGCTGCTTGGTGACGTTGTCATCCTTGAACTCATAGTAAAGCGGCAGGTTAGCCAAATGGGTCTTGAAACGCCAGTCGGAGCTGGAATCGAAACCGGCGGAGGTGAACGCGCCCTTGACACCAAGCTGGTCCTTCTTAGCCTGGATGTCATCGGCCACGGCCTTCAAGGTATCGAAGTTGTCGATGTCATCGACGCTCTTGATCTTGGCGCCGTCAGTGGCAATGTACTTGGCCAGCAGATCCTTGTTGTAGATCAGGCCATAAGTCTCCATGGCATACGGAACACCGACGACCTTATCCCCATCCTTGAGGGCGACATCCTTGTTGATAAGCTGCTTGTACGGCTCAGTATCGGACATGTCTTCGGTGTAGGACGACCAGTTCTGGTAGCCGACAGGGCCGTTGACCTGGAACAAGGTCGGAGCCTCGGACTTGGCGATCTCGGACTTCAAAGTCTGTTCGTATGTACCGGAAGCAGCGGTCTGGACCTTGACCTCGACACCGGTTTCCTTGGTGTAATCCTTGGCCAGCTTCTTCCATTCGTCGCTGGATTCCGGCTTGAAGTTAAGGAAGTACACCTTGCCCTTGCCGTTATCGGAACTTGAGCTAGAACCACCGCAAGCAGCCAACGTGCCAACAGACATTGCCGCGATAGCGACCATTCCAACTGCTGCCTTAATAGTACGATTCATCATCGAACCTTTCTCTTCCATTCCTGTTCCCAGCTTCTCGTTGGGAAACAATTTGCGGTATCGCGTCATCACGATTCCTAACAACCACTATTGTGCCGCATTTCACCGATTTTTGCAAACGTAGGCAAAATGAATTCAAAAGTCAGACGTCATACCATCGAAAGAAATCCCGAAAATCATTTATTTTCAATACTTTTAGAGAGCATACTTTTATGCAAGCGTTTGCGACACGCCGCAGCAAAGTGGCAAGTCATGCATGCAATAAAGAGGCGGTTCCAAGGAGGGACCGCCATAATATTCAGCGATATCAAACAGTTCCGTTCAATAATTCAGCAATTCCAATGTTCGATAACATTGTCACCTTTATATTGGCTTAATACACAATAATGCGCAGTGTCCAATCGCAGCAACCGCGCGAAATGCGGATCAACACCGAGCCATTGCGACGTCAAGATACGAAGAACGTGCGCATGCGCCACCAGCAGCACATCGTTTCCAGCGTCGAGCAACGGTTTGACCGTGGCGATCGCCTCACGTGTGCGCGCCGCAGCTTCCTCCACCGTCTCACCCGGACCGTTGTGCACGGGCACCTGCTCGCCGTTCGGCAACGTCTCGACCCAATCGCCCTCCAGTGATTCGGGGAGCGACCGCGGTCCGTCGCGCCACACATCCCAAGCGAAACCGCCCGCCGCGCTCACATCCTGACGCGTACGGCCCTCGGCACGGCCGTAATCCCATTCCGCGATTTCGGGAAGCACCTTAAAATCGCCATATCCGGCCAGCTGCGCCGTCTGCTGGGCTCTGCGCAACGGACTGGCAAACATGCACCCCTGCGCGAAACCCTGGGGAAACGCCTCACGCAACCGTTCGCCGGCGGCACGAGCCTGATCGCAGCCAATGTCAGTCAACGGAATATTGGTGCGGCCGGTGTGCTGTCCGGATTCGCTCCACACGGTCTGCCCGTGACGCAGCAGCACCAAGCGGCCAGGGGTGATTGCGGAAGCGGCATTGCCTCCCAGTTGAGTTTCAGTCATGTCTCTACTCTAGCCGACGCAAGCTGCGTTTTCATCCCATTCCGCCACGTGTCCCGCACATATTCCGGCATGTTTTCCGACGCGTTACACTGGTTTCATGAGTGAAATGCCGAATATGGAATCCAGTGCGGACCGCGTGGTGGCGGCCCTGCACACCGTCGACGAGAAGGTGAATGCGATGCGCGACCAGAGACTGAACGATCCCGATTCATTTGGCGATAAGATTTTCAAGTCCGTCGTGCCCACGTTGGCCGGACTGGTGCTCGGCAAGGCGTTCGAGATGGTGTGGAAGAAAAGCGTCGGCCGCAAGGCCGTCCGTGCCGACGGTACCAAGAACGAGGCTGCGGAAGCGGCGCTCGGCATCGTATTCGCCGTGGTTTCCGCCGGTTTCGGCGCGCTCGTATCGCAACTGTCCGGCCGCGGGTCGAAGGCGATTGTGGACAGGCGGCACGCACGGCAGGCGCATCGCAAGTAAATACGTCGCAAATATCGCAAAGCAGTCTCAAGTAGATATGTTCTCACAGGGAGACGGATTTAGCCCGATTCCCTTGCAAAATCGCGCCGCACGGACAACAATGGCGGTATGAGCAACATTCTTCATAACGCAACTGTCGACACTCTGCTGGAGCGTCGTTCCATCCGTAAATTCAAGCCGAAGCCGCTGCCGGACGACGTCGTCGAAACGTTGGAGACCGTAGCGCAGCATGCGGCGAGCAGCCAGTTCCTGAACGACTGGTCCGCTATCCGCGTCACCGAGCCAGCCGCCAAGAAGCGTCTTGCCGAAATCGGCGGGCAGCCGTATATCGCGACCGCGCCGCTGCTGTACGTGTTCGTGCTGGACGAGCATCGCAATGCCGCGATCGCCGCGCGCAAGGGCGTGGAAGTGGCGTCCGACGCGTTCACGCTCAATGGCAGCTATCGTTTCACGCAGGCGCAGAACGACGCGGTTCTGGCACTGCACGCGATGGAGACGGCCGCGTACTCGCTCGGCTTGGGTTGCGTGATTCTCGGCTCGCTGCTCAACGATGTTCCCGCGCTGATCGACCTGCTGAATCTGCCCGAATACACGTACCCGGTGCTGGGCATTGCAATCGGCAAGCCCGATCAGGAGCCGGCCATCAAGCCGCGTATGCCGCGTTCCATGCAGTTCTTCGAGAACGAGTATCCAAGTAGCGATGAGAAGCTGCTGTCCGGCTTGGATTCGTTCGACGCCGAAGTGCACAAGTATTACGATTTGCGCGATACCGAACGGCCGGTGGACGTGTTCAGCGACCAGATTGCGGCAAATGCGATCGACGAGGGCGTGAACGCCAAGGCCGTTGCCGTGCAGGCGAAGCGACAGGGCTTCCGTTTGGAGCGGTAGATACATGGCAGCGCTCGTATCATTGATACGAAGCTGATACAACACAAGGCCCGGTGGATTGCAATGAATCCGCCGGGCCTTGGTTTTATATGTTGCCTTATTCTCGGTATTGTCCTGTTATGCCCTGCTATTGCTCTGCTATTACCTTCTGCGGGGCTTGTAGCCCTTCTTGCGGGAATGTGGCTTGAGCTGCTGGTTAAGCGGAACATGCATGTAGCTGGATTGTGGATCGCGATGCGTGAGATGCCAAGTACCGCAGAAATCGCAACGGTATACCCAAAGCTCAGTGCCGCGTTCGCGCCAACTCTGGTCGGCGGCCTGCTGAGCCGTTGCCTTGTCGTGATACATAATCTTGTTCGACTCGGTGCAACGTTTGGGTACGAAGTAATGCATAGTTGCCCAGTCTATAAACCCATCGCGATAAAACGCTTGAGCTCTACTTGTGTTCAGGGATAAAAAAAGGGTTCCCAGAGCGTAAGCTCGACGGGAACCCCATCACAAGTGGAAGCGGCGGCGTGCTACTCTCCCACACCCTCTCGAGTGCAGTACCATCGCCGCG
>OCAN01000097.1_pt1 | contig 106235 bp, 97 predicted proteins | sample 1538321 | NCBI WGS metagenome assembly OCAN01 (sample SAMEA2580294, study PRJEB22360) | human gut metagenome | biome: human gut; feature: human-associated habitat; material: faeces | place: Denmark | collected 2008/2010 | reverse complement strand
TCCCCCTATATAAGCCACTTTATATTTCAGTGTCCTATATAGGGGGAGCATATCAGATACATGTGAGTCTCTTTTTTTTTGTGGGAATATCGATCGGTGAACTTGTGAATAGAGGGAAAGAATTACCTGAAGAATTTTTTTTTGCAAATCTATTGAGTTTCCATTCTATTTCTCACGGTTTTCGCTAACTTTTCAATAATGTACATTGCCGGTATCTGTGTTGTAATATCAGCTTCATTAATTTTTTCTAGCGAAATATTATAGGTTATTGCAATATCAGCTAATTTAGAAAGTGTTGAATTAGAGCTGCTGGTAATTCCTATTACTGAGCTTTCTGATAGATTCAAATGATTTAAATATTGAATGATTTCTGTGGTCTCGCCCGAAACGGATAAAGCGACGATACACATTTTTTTTGCTAACTCAGTGGATAGGTAATTAATAGGGTAATTACTAGGATCTTCAATGCGAATCGCCATGTTAAATAGTGACGAGAAATAAAGAGAACCATATTCAGCAACAACATTTGAGGAGCCTACGCCAATAAAAATAATCAGCTCTTTTTCCATCAATAAGTGAACTGCCTCATCAAATTTATCTTCAAAGAATTTGTCTTGTGTCCGTGCTAAAAAATTCAAGAGTTCACTCTCAAAATCAAGTGTTTTTACCTCTTTTTCTTCTTTAAGAGATTCGAGATACGCACTGAGGTAAATTTTAAATTCAGAAAAACCGGTACAGCGAAATTTTTTACAAAAGCGTAGTACGCTGGCAGTACTCGTATGACTTTTCTCAGCTAATTCACGAATACTCATGGAAGCAACTGCATTTACGTCTGAAATTATTGCTTTATATACTTCAATATCCGTTTCATTTAAATCTGGTTGATAGTCAAGAAACAACATAGTAATCCCCTCCTGTTACAAATTGTAACAGGATTGTAACCGGTGTCAATCGCTTGCTTTTGTAACCGTTCACTTAAAGGCGGTATTTATGGAGATAAAAATAATCTATACTGACCATGTAGTTAAGTTAAAGGAGTGTTTCAGGATGGATAAAGGAATAAAAATTGCAACAATTGGCGGTGGATCAAGTTATACACCAGAATTGATAGAAGGATTTATTAAACGATATGCTGAATTACCGATTTCAGAATTATGGCTTGTGGATATTGAACAAGGAAGAGAGAAATTAGAAATTGTTGGGGAACTTGCTAAACGTATGGTAAAAAAAGCGGAACTTCCAATGAAAATTTATATGACTCTTGATCGTGAAGCGGCATTAAAGGATGCGGACTTCGTTACGACCCAATTTCGTGTAGGTCTTTTGGAAGCGCGAGCGAAAGACGAGAGAATCCCTTTAACATATGACACGATTGGACAAGAAACGAATGGTCCAGGAGGGCTTTTTAAAGGATTACGCACGATTCCCGTTATCTTAGAAATAGTGAAAGACATGGAGCGTCTTTGCCCAGAAGCATGGCTGATCAACTTTACTAATCCAGCTGGCATGGTGACAGAAGCTGTCTTACGTCATAGCAATATGCGTAGAGTAGTAGGTTTGTGTAATGGACCAATTGGAATAGAACGTGGCATTGCAGAAACATTAAAAGTACCCAAAGAAGAATTATATGTTGAATTTACTGGACTAAATCATATGGTTTTTGCGAAAAAGATTTATCATAAAGGGATTGATGTGACCCAAAAAGTACTTACATTGATGACGCAAGATGCTGGTGATGCAGTTGGTCTGAAAAACATTGCTGATTTAGAATGGGAACCAGATTTTTTCCGAACACTTGGCATGATTCCCATCGGCTATTTAAGGTATTACTATCAAACAGCCACTATGTTGTCTGAGCAAAAACAATCAGCAGAAAAAGAAGGAACTCGTGCAGAAGTTGTGCAGAAAATCGAACATGAATTGTTTGAACTTTATAAAGATGAACATCTAGCAATCAAACCACCTCAATTATCAGAACGTGGGGGTGCTTATTATAGTGAAGCAGCATGTAATTTAATTAATTCCATCTATAATGACAAACGTGATATTCAAACGGTCAATACAAGAAATAATGGAGCCATCAGCGATATCGATTGTGATTCAGCGGTTGAAGTAAATTGTTTGATTACAAAACAAGGACCGATCCCTTTGACTACAGGTGAATTACCTATTCCTATCAAAGGGCTAGTTCAACAAATTAAGTCTTTTGAACGTATAGCGGCTCAAGCAGCTGTTACGGGAGACTATAACACTGCTTTATTAGCGATGACGATCAATCCCTTAGTTCCAAGTGATAGGACAGCAAAGCAACTACTTGATGAAATGCTTTTGGCACACAAAGAATATCTGCCGAATTTTTTTAAAGGAGAATGACAATGAATATAAAATACTATGTTGAGGCAAATTACCAGGAAGTCAGTAAGATCTGTGCAAAACTCATTTTAGATGTCTTGAAAGAAAAGCCAAATGGGTTATATTGCTTTGCAGGTGGTGATACACCCGTAGGAACGCTTAACATCATTGCAGAAGCAGCAATCAATAAAGAAATAGATTTATCCCAGGCAAAGTTTATTGAACTAGATGAATGGGTTGGAATCGATCCGAAAAATGAAGGCAGTTGTATATCCTATTTGAAAAGAAACTTATTCAATCGGGTTCCTATTGACCTAAAGCAACTTCACACATTTGATCCTTTAGCCGATGATTTAAATGAGGAATGCAAAAAAGCTGATAAATTTATCGAGGAGAATGGAGGGTTAACACTGAGTTTGCTTGGGGTTGGAGTAAATGGTCACTTAGGTTTTAATGAGCCTGGTTCGTCCTTCGAAGATAAAGCTCATATAGTGAACTTAGACGAATCAACCCAAAGTGTTGGGAAAAAATATTTTTCAGACGAGAAAGTTGATCGTACGAAAGGAATTACGTTAGGGATAGGACAATTATTACAATCTGGAACAATGATCGTACAAGCTAGTGGAGCAAAAAAGAAATCTGCGATACAACAATTTCTAAGCGGTACGATTACAAAAGAGTGTCCTGTTACTTCTCTATGGTTGCACAAAGATCCTGTATTGGTGGTTGATAAGGAAGTCGTGAACTAAAAGGAGGAAAAAAGATGCAGGTCATTGAGAACAAGGTATTGCCTATATTGCTGAAAATAGGCAATAGTAAACACTTAGTTGCTATAAGAAATGGGATTTCCATGACGATTCCTTTTACTATTGTTGGAAGTATCTTCCTAATCATTGGTAACTTTCCAATACAGTCATGGATGGATTTTGTGTCAAATTGGGGGCCGCAGTTGAATGCACCAGTCAATGTTACGTTCGGAATCCTTGGACTGATATCTGCAATTGGCATAGGCTATCATTTAGGAAAAGAGTTTGGTGTTGATGCTATTTCTAATTCGATGCTCACAACTATCGGCTTTCTTCTAGCAACATTAAACGATGACTGGACGATAAATTTGGCTAATTTTGGTGCTAGTGGTATGTTTACCGCGATCATTGTTGGGGTATTTGTCACTCATGCTTTTAAATGGTTTGTCACTCATAATATTGTAATAAAAATGCCAGAAGGTGTGCCGCCCACTGTAGCAACTTCTTTTGCAACGTTAATCCCAGGAGCCTTTATTCTGACCGTTATATGGATCGTCAGAACTTTATTAGGGGTTGATATCAATGAAATCATTACTATTGTTTTCCAACCTTTAATGCAAGGGATGGGAACACTCCCAGGCATGCTGCTATACACACTTCTCGTTTGTTTGCTATGGATATGTGGAATCCACGGAGACAATGTTTTGTCTGGAATTGCGACCCCTGTTTTCCTAAGTTATCTTGCTGATAATACGGCAGCTTTTCAAAGTGGTGTAGAAGTTCCTCATGTTTTTGCCGATGGATTTTGGATTGTCTTTATGTGTTTAGGCGGAACTGGAGCAACACTAGGTCTAGTGTTAAATATGCTCCATTCCAGAAGTAAGATGTATAAGTCGATTGGACGATTATCATTGCCGTCAGCTATTTTTTGTATCAATGAACCGGTTATTTTTGGTTTGCCTATTGTGATGAATCCTATAATGCTTATTCCCTTTATAGCAACGCCTATGGTCCTATGTATCGGTACGTATATCCTAATGAATATTGGTATAGTAGGACCGATTGTTATTCAAGTTCCATGGACTATTCCTCCTATTATTGGTCCTTATTTAGCTACTAATGGTAGTATTGGAGCAGCTGTTTGGTCTGTTGTATCAATTGCTATCTCATATTTTATTTATATGCCATTTTTCAAAATATTGGAAAAGCAGCAAGTAAAAAACGAAGCCGCAAAGACACAGGAAACGGAAACAACGATTCCTGTTAGTATAAGTGAGTAGATAGAAAAAGCTTATTTTCCATCATTCATTAAGATAAGTCTTTTAGGTATCAGAAAATAACTTTAAAAAAGTATATTGGAAAAATGACGATTGCTTTTAATGATTCTGATAGTTTCAATAATAAAACAACAAATAGCATCAGTATCTAAGCGAATCAGTAAATGATTCGCTTTTTTTAATGTTGTATTTTTTATCCATTTGTTTCTATCAACAAAACCTTCTCGGATACTATATTGGATGTTATGGTAATCCTTGAGATCACCTTTTCGGTCCATCGTTAAAAAAAAACGGAGTTTCAGTTGTACCGAGAAATGATGGCGATTTCATTTTGTGCAAGCTATAGTTTAGGTGGGGGTAGCAAATATGATTCATTTCAAATTGACGTATCTGTTTTCAGAACCAAATGTTGAGGCGTTTCTTGATTTGACGAAGTGGAGGGATGAGGATTTTTTGGCGGAGATTGCCAAAATCAATCAAATCACTGAACAGCGGTTGAATCAACGAATCATGATTCATGAGGGAGAAGTTTTGATTCCTTCACTGATTCAACGAAAATGGCCGGAAATTCTTTTCGATGTCCAGAAGAATACGTTGTTTTTTTCGGAAGAAGAGCGGCGGTCCATGATTTATCTTCTGACTTTTTCAGCAGTGAAAGATTTATCCGTCTATCAGTTTCAAGAGCTGTTCTATGTCAGTAAAAATACGATTTTGAAGGATGTAAAGGGGATCAGAGAGGAACTTGCAGCTTTCAAGATTCAACTATTGTACTCTCGAAAATATGGCTTTTATCTAGAGGGAGAGGAATATCAGATTCGCGCTCTTGCCTTTCGAAAGGTCAGCACGTTATCCAATACGAAAAACGGGAACTTGCTCTTATTTGAGGGAATCTATGAGCAGGATAAAACGATCTATGTTCAAATCAGAGATCGTTTGTCCGCAACACTGACTGATTTCAATCTGGTGATCGTTCCGAGTCGCTTCGAAGAAATGCTTTATTTTCTTAATTATCTATCCTTTCGGATGGCAGAAACGGCTGTTTCTTTAGCGGAGACAGAAATACCGCTGCTCCAGTCGCTGCATGTCCATCAAGTCAGTCAGCAGTTTTTAGCAGAATTTCCTGACATCAAAGATCGGAAAACAGAAGAACTTTATGTAACGATCCTGTTGAAAACGATTCTGCAAGGAGATATCGAAGATACTTCATTAGAGTTTTTATTGGAATGTGCCAGTAAGATCATTCATGAAATGGAACGGCTGGCAGCTATCGAGTTTGTGGACTATCGCACCCTTTTGATGAACACATTCTATCATCTTGTCCCAGCGTATTTTCGAATCCGCTACGGTTTTCCACTGGAGAATGTACTGATTGAAGAAATCAAGCTGCAATACAATGAGTTGTTTGAACTGACGAGACGAGCACTGGGTTCTTTAGAAGACCTAGTCGGCACGATCCCTGATGAAGAAATCGGTTATTTTACGATTTTGTTTGGTGGAGAAATCAGTAAACAAAAGGCCAAACGTGATTACTTCCAACTGAATGCATTAGTCGTTTGTCCCAGTGGCATCAGTTCATCCTTGATTTTGGAATCAGAATTAAAGGAACTGTTTCCCCAGATCCATTTTTTGCCGGCTCGTTCGATCGAAGAGTATGAAAATGTTCGGTTTAATGAAGAGATTGATCTGATTTTTTCCAGTGCGCCGATCAAAACCAAACGACCCTGTTATGTGATCAATCCGATTATGACACCCATTGAGAAGGATGAACTGGTTAAAAACGTACAAGCGGCATTTTTCCCTTCAAAAACTGGATTGCATTCCATTGACGATGTGTTAGAAGTGATTTTGCCCTATGTTGATTTAAAAGCAGGAATCAGTAAGCAAAAGCTGAGAAAAATTTTGCAAAGAAAAATCAATCGAGAATTGAATAGAAGGGAAGACCAACGTCCGATGTTATCAGATTTATTAACAGCAGAAACCATCCAATTTACCGAGGTGCCGCTGACTTGGCAAGAAGCCATTCGAGCAGCTGCTGCGCCATTAAAAAATACCAATAAAATTGAGGAGCAGTATATTACCGCCATGATCAATAAAGTGGTGGATCACGGTCCTTTTATCCATATTGGAAAAGGCATCGCTTTGCCTCATGCACGTCCAGAAGATGGGGTCAATGCCATCGGGATGTCGTTATTAAAAGTCAAAGAACCAGTGCTTTTGAATGATGATCCGCAACACCCCATTCACGTGTTTATATGTTTGGCGGCGGTTGACAATGAACTCCATCTAAAAGCGTTAGCGAGTTTAACTAAAATTTTGTCGAATAATGAAAAACTAACTGCGTTACTTTCCGCAACCAATGCGGATCAAATAATTGAAGTGATTAGAGAAGGAGAAGATGAAAAATGAAATTTGCAGCAGTGTGTGGGTCAGGATTAGGATCAAGTTTTATGGTGGAGATGAATATCAATTCTGTTTTAAATGAATTGGGTGTCTCAGGTGTGGAAGTGTCCCATTATGATTTAGGAAGTGCTGCACCCGATATGGCGGATGTTTTCTTCGTTGGCGGCGATTTAGCCGATAGTGCGCAGCATCTAGGTGAGATCGTAGTTTTAGACAGTATTATCGATCTCGATGAATTGAAGCAAAAGGTTCAAGCCGTTTGTCAGGAAAAAGGATTACTATAAAAAGGAGTAGACAGTCATGAACGAATTTTTAGATATTCTTGTTGATATCGCGAGTACCCCAGCGATCTTAGTTGCGCTGATCGCCGTTTTGGGGAATGTGCTGCAGAAAAAAGACATTGCCACGATCGTCAAAGGGGGGATCAAAACCTTTGTTGGGTTTCTCGTGGTCACTGCCGGGGCTGGGGTGATCGAAAGCTCTCTGGCGCCATTTGGGGAGATGTTCCAAGCAGCCTTTAACATGCAAGGGGTCGTCCCAAATAACGAAGCGATCGTTGCGCTAGCGTTGACAACTTACGGCACCTATACCGCACTTATTATGTTAGCCGGAATGGCCTTCAATATTTTGATTGCCCGTATCACTCGCTTTAAATACATTTATTTGACTGGGCATGCCACGTTGTATATGGCGTGTATGATTGCGGTGATTTTGAGCGTTACTGGAATGAATACTTTTAATCTAGTTTTATTTGGGGGCTTAGCGTTAGGGATCTGTAACACGATTTTCCCAGCGATCGCACAACCGTTTACCCGAGAAATTACTAAAAATGATTCCGTCGCATTGGGGCATACGGGGAACTTCGGCTACGCATTGAGCGGGTTGATTGGGAAATACGTCGGCAATAAGGAAAAATCTACCGAAGACATCAATTTTCCGAAAGGCCTGTCTTTCTTGCGGGATTCTACTGTTAGTATCACGATTACGATGGCGGTTGTATACGTGATCGTAGCAATTTTTGCTGGGAGTGAATTTATTACGGAAAATCTTAGCAATGGCACGAACTCGATCATTTATTCGTTGCAGCAAGCAGGTTCGTTTGCCGCTGGTGTCTTTGTGATTTTAGCTGGTGTCCGTTTGATTTTGGCAGAAATCGTACCAGCCTTTAAAGGGATTTCTGAAAAGCTTGTTCCTAATGCGATTCCTGCATTGGATTGTCCAATCGTCTTTCCTTATGCGCCAAATGCTGTTCTGATTGGTTTTCTAACCAGTTTTGTCGGTGGGATCGTTAGTTTGATCATCATGGTCTTCACAGGAACAACCGTTATTATTCCAGGGGTCGTACCCCATTTCTTCTGTGGCGCAACGGCAGGTGTTTACGGCAATGCAACGGGTGGTGTGCGAGGCGCCGTCATTGGTTCCTTTATTCATGGGATCATTATCAGCTTCATGCCGATCTTGTTGATGCCAGTCATGGGGGATCTTGGGTTCCAAGGATCAACTTTCTCTGATACCGACTATGGGGTTGCAGGGATCTTCCTAGGAAACTTAGCCAATATGGGCGGTCAAATCGCCATCTTCTCAGGGATAATTGCGGTAGTCGCGGTCTTGATCGGATTGACGATTTTCAAGAAAAACAGTCGGGCAAAATCTGTTTCTGAATAAATAGAGGATGGAGGGATAAATAGTGGCAATCAGTGAACAAAAATACCACGAGCTTGAAGAATTAGCGGCAAAGATTCGTTTAGATACCCTTTGCAGCATCAAGAAAATGGGACAAGGCCATCTGGGCGGCTCCTTTTCAATTGTTGAATTATTGGCCGTTTTGTACGGCAAACAGCTGCGAATCAATCCACAAGATCCACAGTGGGCGGATCGTGACCGACTCGTCTTGTCAAAAGGGCATGCTGGCGCCGCCTTGTATAGTGCATTAGCAAATACGGGCTATTTTGATCGGTCGTGGTTATGGACGATCAATGAGGGCGGCACGAGACTGCCTTCCCATCCGGATCGCTGGAAAACGCCAGGGGTTGATGCCACCACAGGTTCACTGGGACAGGGGACTTCCATGGCTGCTGGGATCGCGACAGGCCTGCGCTTGGCAGGCAAGGACAATTTTGTTTATTTGATCGTTGGAGATGGCGAACTAAATGAAGGACAGTGCTGGGAAGCCTTCCAATACATTGCCCACTTTAAACTGAATCACTGTATCGTCATTATTGATGACAACAAAAAACAGCTAGATGGGCCAACCAAAGACATTCTTGATCCCTTTGACATCCAGCAGAAGATGACTGCTTTTGGCTTTTATACAGAAAAAGTTCCAGGGGCAGACATGCAAGCCATTGATGAGGCAATCGAGCGCTGCAAAGCAATCGAAGACCAAGCGGTTTGCATTGTCTTGGACAGCGTGAAAGGACAAGGCGTTCCTTTCTTTGAAGAACTAGATGCCAATCACTCCGTTAAGTTTACCACGGATGAGATCAATCAAGCGGCAGAAGCGGCAATCAAAGAATTGACCATAAAAATCGAAGGAGGACGCTAAGGCATGTTTACATTAAGCAAAACCACTGCTGCTGGTAAAGAGCTGCGAACTTGTGTCGTTGACACATTGGTGGAACTCATGGATGAAAATAACCAGCTAGTTGCGTTAGATGCCGACCTTGGTTCTGCCAGCGGCTGGACCACGATTGCCAATAAACATCCCCAACGCTTTATCAACATGGGGATCGCGGAAGCCAATATGGTTGGTGTTGCAGCTGGCTTGAGTTTAACTGGTTATACACCTTTTATCCACACCTTTGGGCCATTTGCGACGCGTCGGGTATTCGATCAGCTGTTTATTTCTGGCGGCTATGGCGGCAATACGATCAATATTTACGGTTCTGATCCAGGGTTTGCAGTCGGGCACAACGGCGGCACCCATACGACATGGGAAGATGTGGCTTTGATGCGAATGATTCCCCAATCGGTCGTCTGCGATGCAGCGGATGAAGTCCAAATGGCGTGGATCATAAAAACCTTTAGCCAATTATCAGGCATTCATTACGTACGAGGCAATCGGAAAGCGGTTCCGATGATTTATGAAAAAGGCTCGACCTTTGAACTAGGAAAAGGCAATATTTTAAGACCAGGCGATGAACTGTTGTTGATTGCTAGCGGACAATTGGTTTCTGAAACACTGCAAGTGGCAGAAGAATTAGCAGAAATAGGAATCAGCTGCGAAGTGATCGACATGTTTACCATCAAACCAATCGATAAAGAATTGATCCTCCGCGAAGTTCAGGGGAAACGGCAAGTCATCACCATCGAAAATCATTCTATTACCGGTGGACTAGGAAGTGCCGTCGCCGAAGTGCTTGCTGAAACAGGCAGTGCTGTCCCCTTAAAACGTATTGGTGTCAACGAACGATTCGGTCAAGTCGGCACACCCGATTTTTTGCAAAAAGAATATGGCTTAGATGCTGCTTCAATCAAGCAGCAAATAGTCGAGTGGAAGGTCAAGGGATAGAAAAAGGAAGCATCAGCGAATCAATGGTTGATGCTTCCTTTTCATTCCTTTCAGATCTTGTAAAAAAAGCGTCAAACAGCGCGTCAGTCCTGCTGTTTGACGCTTTTTTATGAACTAAGACAAAAACCAGCGCCGTAAGTTTTCTGCTTCGGTTAATGGAAAATAGAACAGCTTACTTTCGGTGAGAGTATCTTCGGTTTTGATGGTTAGCTGTGACTTGCCAAGCCCTCTTTTGTGCTGCCAATGCGTGGTGGTGACAGTGAAATCTTGGATTTTATTTTTCTTCAGATAAGCGGTCACCTTCGTAAGACCGCGGATCGTTTGGCACAACAATACGTGGTTATCTAAAAATTGATAGCCTTGTATTTTGCCTCGCCAGATGCTTGATAACACGAAGGAGCCAAAGAACACGAAGAAAATCAGCGCTAACCACCAGAAAAAGAAGGCAGAGATTCCTACAGCAAGCAGTCCGATCAGCAGCGGCCAACGGCAGAAGTACCAAAAGTTGGGTCGTGGATTTTTCACTAGAGCGGTTTGTTTAAACGACCATCCGGGTAAAAAGCGGGTCAATGTTTCGGTCAGCTGCGCCTCTTTCAAAATGGGGAACAGATAGACCGTATCATCGCTTTCTGACGAACTGCCAGCAGCCAGCAGTAATTTGACGGAGCTTAGATGAAAGATTCTTCGATAAAGGTTTTGTTCGACACTCAGCCCTTGGATCCTAGCGAGGGGAATCGTTTGGTGTCGTTTAGAAAACAAGCCCTGCGTGATCAGCAGCTGTTGTTGGTTCGTTTCCACCGTAAAGCCATAATAACGGAAAAGATTCCTGGCGATCGCAAGGAAGAAAAACAAAATCAGCAGCCCGAGTAAAAGTGCAGCACCTAATAAAAGGCCAAGTTGCTGCAATTCCGATGCATAGGCAAAGAGATTGGGAATGTTGTCGATCACGTTATAGCCGATGACTAGAACCAAGGTGAAAACAGAAAAATCAGTGAGAGAAAACAAGAAAATCTCCTTGAATTTCAAAGTGAATGTTTCTAGCGGCGGCTTGGCTGACTTCTCAGCTGAAAACGCAGCGTAATCGTCGGTTGGTTCTTCTCTACTAGTTGTTTGGGCAGTCGGCTGTTGTGGTGTCGCAGCCGCCTTTTTTGACGCTTCGATAGAGGCAATGAGAGCCAGCGGCAATGCGGGGAAAAGAATTTCGGCTTCGCCACTCGAACTTGCGGCGCTTTCCAACTTCACTTCAGCTAGTTTAAACGGACGTAAATAAAAGTAATGATTCTCTTGAATCGTTTGGATTCGTTCAAATGGCAAAATCGTTTGTTTTTGGATAAAGAGTCCTTTGTTGACTAGTACACTCGTTTGATCGATTTGAAAGGTAAAGCGGGCGTAAGACAGTACCGCAAAAATCAGACACACCAGTAAAAATAGCAGAATGCCGCCCAGAATCATCGGAAAAGAAGGGGCGTCGTTGAATAATTTGAATACAAGCAGAAATGCTAGTACCAGAAAATTTTTGCAATTTTTGAACCAATAAAGAACGATACACAGCAACGGCAGTCGTTGTTTTTCATAGATCATCTTTGACCACCTCGACTAAATTCATGATGGTTTCTCGCAAGCGTTCGGCTTGCGCCACTGGCAAGCCTTCAATGGTGTGGTTGGTGGCAGCCGTATGGATCTGTAAGGAGACTAAAGCGTATTTACGCAAAAAGATCCCTTGGTCCGTTTCGATGTGCTGGATTCGACGGATCGGAATATACGTAGTGCTGCGAAATAGATAGCCACGTTGAATAGCGATATCCTTTTCTTGGATCTCGTAGCGATGGAATGTGTAACGGTAGCTCATCAGCACAAAAGAAAGCAGATGACTGATCAAAGTCAGTGCCGATAGGCTTGACCAAAGGGCGAACACCCAGAAATGAAGCCAGTTTTGCGTGGCTAGAAACCAAAAAGAAGCAGCGAAAATCAGGCTGAAAATAATCAGTGACGTAATCCTTCGCAACCGCCAAACACGAATGATGGTCTGAGGCATTTGTTCATTTAATAAGGGATAATTCAAGGGAAACATCCTCTCTACATAGAAATAAATAGGGTTACCCACAAATATAGTGGAGATAGAAGAAAAAAACAAGGTCAGGAATTAAAAATAGTTAATTGTGATTTAAATATTGATGCGAATAGTACAAAAAAGAAAAAGCCACGTTTGGCTAACCAATGAGCATGAGTTTGTTCGTCATGAAAAAAGCGAATCTGCTATTGACTCTCCCTCAAGAGGAGACAGTATGCTTTAGTAGAAAGGGGCGATTTCTGTAGAAAATGATCGAGGTTGCTGGGCTGTCAAAAGAAATCAATGGACGCAAAACAATTGATCAACTGACCTTTTTGGTATTGGAATACCGCTGGTCGTACTATTTTTGACCAATAGGATTGGTGGAGATAAAGTGAGGGGGGCTGTTTCTTATACATCACAAGATAGTGGCAGATAGAAGAAGTACCAGAAGCAGTTTGTACGGTCCATAGAGGAGCCTATGCAGAATTTCCGAAAGCCTATGCTGCAGTTATCCAGTTTGTTGAAAACAACGGCTATCGAATCAAAGTGCCTTTTCGTGAAAGCTATATTGATGGTATTTGGAATAAAGAAAGTGAAGAGGAAGGGCTGACTGAGATCCAGCTTCCTGTTGAAAAAATCAGCAGGCGACAGTAAGCAAAGACGTAGTTTGATGCAGTTTTTTTGTTAGGCAAGGTGTGAATTGCAGTAAGAACTTCTTTTATCGAAGGAAAGCAGGCGATTCCCATTGACAAATCGACTAGCGCCTTCTAAACTAAAAGCAGAAAAACAAGAGAAAAAGGTGATGGCTCCGGCCTATCTGCTGTTATTCCTTCGTTAACAGGGGTAGGACTGGAAAAGAGTAAATAAAATCAATTTCATAGGCAAAAAATTGACTGCATGCAGTTTTATTTGAAGTGCCTATCATTGATTTTATTTTACTCTTCGCTTTTTGATCTTCATCGTTTGAAGGTTGACCGCAGAGTGAAATCTGCGGTCTTTTTTGTTTTTCAATTATTTTGAAAGGGGAAAAGAAGATGTACCAAGAATTGAGAAAAGCAATCGAGCGGCCACCGCTCTATAAAAAAATGGCAGAGGCGTTTTGGGACGATGCGTATATTTCCAAGCAAATGTTAAAGGCTCATTTGGATCCTGATTTTGAGGGAGCGAGTAGAAAGGTTGACTTTATCGACGAATCCGTTCGATGGATCGGTGGCATTGTGCCGCCAGAAAAACAGACGCAACTTCTTGATATCGGCTGTGGGCCAGGGATCTATGCGGAAAAATTTGCAGCGCTGGGCTATGAAGTGACAGGCGTTGATTACTCCAGAAGGTCCATCGCCTATGCGAAAGATTCCGCGAGTAAGCGGGAACTAAATATTACCTATCTATTTGATAATTATTTGGAGATGGCGTTACCTCAGCAATTTGATTTTATTACCTTGATTTATTGCGACTATGGTGCCTTAAATCCAGAGGAACGCAAACTACTGCTAAAAAATGTGCTGGCGCATCTAAAACCGGGTGGCAAATTTTTGTTCGATGTATTTACAATTGCACAGTTTTTAACGCTTAATGAAGAGCAGACCTGGGAAAGTCACGAATCAGAAGGGTTTTGGCGGGGGGAGCCCCATCTTGTGCTGAATCAACGATGGAAATATCCTGATCACGTCTTGCTGGAGCAAACAACGATTTTAGCAGAAGGTGAGACCACAAATTATTACTTATGGACGACCTATTTTACAAAAGATGCATTGCTGAGGGAAGTTCAGGCTGCAGGCTTTGATATCTGTGAGGTATTTGGCGATGCTAAAGGCAGTCCTTATAGCGAAGAAGATTCAACAATGGCGATACTTTTGAAGAAGCCACAACTGAAAGAGTAGTTTTCTGTAAATAGAAACAAAAAGAAACGACGATTTTCTGTCGTTTCTTTTTGTTTGGGTCGGAACTGATCGATCAATTCTTTCGTACTAATAATCGGGCACATTCAACACCACTCATTCAGCGAAACGTCGAACCATCGTAATATCTGTTTCCAAATAGCCCATTTTTTTGTATAGCTGATACGCAGACTGATTATGGGCAAAAACGTGCAAGCCGATTTCAGTGATGCCTTGCTGGATCGCCCACTTTTCTAAAGCCTGTAACGCTTTGGTGCCATAGCCTTTTCCTCGCTGGTCTTCCTCGATGATAAAGTCATAGATGAAGGCTTTCTGGGCAGCTGTGTTGACCCAAATCACCCCGATCGGTTCACTAAAATCAGCTGCAAATAAAGAAAACAAGTGATTGTTTTCAGTGGCAGTCCCTTGAGGAAGTAAAGAAGCAAAGCTTTCTTTGGCTAGGGCGAGGGCCTCATCTTTGGCCCATGTGCCTGCTTGGACTTTGTCATTGGCGTATTCGAAAACTGCATTGGTTAAGTAAGCAGCATAGTCGCTGTCTTTCATTGGGATTAAGTTCATCTATTTCTCCTTTCGTCCTTTTGGATTCTCCCTATCTTGCAGAATGATTGCAGTAAGGGGAAATGGGGACGCTTGATTGGTAACTATTTGTTCCCCCTTCAGTTGAAGGTCTCTGACAGCGGGTCTCGTCGTTGAAACAAAAACAGGTCATCCGGTGCAAACTGGTGGCGTGCATCGCAAGTATAGCCTCGTAGCCAGTCAACCCCATCGATGCGGCGAACGTAGAATCCTTTGGGGAAATCGTCGGTTTTTTCCAAAGGCACAGAAGCGATCGTGATTGCGGCAGCTGGCGCTTTTCCTTGGGATTTCAGTCCGGTACTATTTGCCAGTTGGCGATAGCTAAGACGAAAGTGTAAGGCCATTTCCAAGGTACAACAAGTCAATCCATAAGAAGGCGTTGCTGCAAAAATCTCCGTCAAAGAGCCGCCTTGGGGGAGTCCCAGTTCTTTAAGGGGAACAATCACACAAGCAGCACGCTGTTTATCGGCACTGAGGGAGAGCTGGGGATGGCGCAAGAGCTGGTTGGCATACGCGTTTAAGTGAATCTGATTTTCTTCCAACTGCTGGCAAAGGCGGGCTAGCGAAACCCCGCCATAGTCTACGATCACTTCTTTCAAATCAAACACTCCTTTCAATAGGGATCCATTTCTTGAAAAATCAGTTCGCACCCTCGTTCTCAGTCAAATTGGCATAAATCGCAGCAACTTCTTCTTGGTAACGATTCTTTAGTCGAGGGGGACTTAAAATGTGTAGGCTTTTTCCAAAAGAGAACAAATAGGGCACCACCCAGCTTTCCTCGGGTAAATCAACGGTAACTACAGCAGTGCCTTCCTCCGTCAAAGTAATATCCTGATGATCGAACTCATCATATACCCGATAAAGAACGTCGGCTTGAAAGAATAGACGCGCAGGATAGGTGTCAACAGTCAACTCAATGGCAGAATCAGGCGCAGTGACTGGAAAAAAATGCTGGTCAGTGACGTGGACTTGACTCATGCGGCTGATTTTAAATGTCCGAAAGGCATTCTTTTGCTGGTCGAAGGCTTGCAGATACCAAGCTTGCGAGCGAAAAAGCAGTTTATAAGGCTGGCAGATGCGTTTTTGCAGTCCCTGTTTACTGATATAGTCAAAGGTGATCACGTGGTTTGTTAAAATACTCTTTTTTAATAAATCAAACGTGTCGTTGCCGTTTTCTCGCCGATGCCAAGTGGAAAAATCCACTTCTAGCCAATCAGCATCGGGCTGCTTAAACAAGGATTGCAGTTTTGCCAGCGATTGCCCACTGATCTGTGGCGTCAGCTGACGAATCCCTTTCAACGCCAAAAGCAGGTTTTTCCGTTCTTCCTCTGATAATAACACTTTATCCAACACAAAACTGCTTAACAGATAAACGCCGCCATTTCGACCCGTTTCGGTATAGATGGGCACGCCAATACTGCTTAGGGTATTGATATCTCTGGTGATGGTGCGAGTCGAGACTTCAAATTGTTTGGCTAATTCAGAAGTGGTTGCTTTTTCATGATTCAACAGGTGGTAGATAAGGCCGAATAGGCGTGTCGTGCTCACTTGGTTTACTCCTTTTATAAAAAGATGATAAAACACTGACACAAGGTGTCTAGGTTTCTATCGTATCATAAAGACAAAGAAGGAGGAACTCCAATGAAATTTTCGATAATGGCAACGGAAAGAACCAATAATTTTACTGATCCAGCGATTCAAGCAAAAATCACTGGCTTATGGGAGAAAAACAGCGAGGCGGTCAAGAAAGCCGCAGAAAAAGGAAAGGTCATCGCTTGCGTTTACCACGAGTATGAGTCAAACTATCAAGGAGACTATGCCGTTTCGCTTTGTTTCGAAGAAACGGAGCAAGCAGACTTTGATACAGAAAAATATACTTGGAAAAAGTATCCGGTCGATCGGCGCGATGCGCAGGGCATTTTGACTACTTGGCGTCAAATCTGGTCTGAGGAAGAAAACCAGCAGCTGCAGCGCAGGTATTCCTTTGATTTTGAACAGTATGCGCCAGACGGCGAAGTAACGATTTTTATCGCCATTGCTGAAAGCGACAAAGAGCAGCCATTTTCCTGAATAGGAGGACAAACAATGAGACAATATGAAAGCAAAGCAGCACTTATCCAAGAGATCACAGAACGTTACCAAAAATTTCGCCAAGAATTTGATGAAATTCCTGAAGCCCTGCGAAATCAACGGATAGCAAGTGTCGACAAGACCCCTTCAGAAAACTTGTCTTACCAAATCGGCTGGGTCAGTTTGTTATTGTCATGGGAAGCACAGGAACAGCAAGGGATCAGCGTTCACACACCTGCTGAAGGGTACAAATGGAACAACCTTGGCGGATTGTATCAATCTTTTTATCAGACATACGGCAGTTTGACCTTAGCACAGCAGCAAGAGCTCTTAGACCAAAAGGTGACGGCCCTTTGCCAGTGGATCGAAGGCTTATCCGATCAGGAATTGTTTGAAGCAAGGAAGCGGGATTGGGCAACCACCAAAGCACAGTGGCCAGTCTATAAATGGATCCATATCAATACAGTAGCACCCTTTACCAATTTCCGAACGAAAATCCGAAAATGGAAAAAGGAAGCACTGCATTGATCAATAGAGAAATGAATGAATCGAACAGGAAAATCACACCCTTTTCATAGTGTGATTTTTTGCTGTACATAAAAAAACGGTTTATTGAGAAACAATGGCAAAGAAGCGCCAGCGACTTGCTATCAATTGTGAGAGACTGAAAATCGTGCTATGATGGCGTTAATCAGAGCAAGGAGGAAAAAGCTGATGTGTGGTGGCATTATTTCCCAAAAAATTGCCTAAGCCCATGTAGATCAAGACCAGCAAAAAACGATTTACATGGGAGGAACAAATGATGAAAGAAAACAAATATGATGACCAAACGTTTTTTACTAAATACAGTGAAATGACTCGTTCACAAAAAGGCCTGCAAGGAGCTGGAGAATGGCAGACGCTAAAACAAATGTTGCCGGATTTTAAAAAGAAGCAGGTGCTTGATCTAGGTTGTGGGTATGGATGGCATTGCCAATATGCTGTAGACCATGGAGCGGCAGCAGTACTAGGAACTGACATTTCTCAACGGATGCTTGAGGAGGCCAAGAAAAGGAACCCTGATCCGAAAATAACGTATCAATGTGTCGCAATGGAAGAAGTGACACTTCCTCCAGCCACAATAGACGTTGTTTTAAGTTCATTGGCGTTTCACTATGTGGCAACGTTCGAAACATTGATCAAAAGCATATCGGTCTGGCTGAAACCTGGTGGTGTACTCGTATTTTCGGTGGAGCATCCGGTTTATACTGCGGAAGGATCGCAAGATTGGCAGTATGATATGCAGGGGGAAATCCAGCATTTCCCAGTCGATCATTACTATTATGAAGGCAAGCGGGAAGCGCAATTTTTAGGTGAAACGGTGACCAAATACCATCGTACCCTGACAACCTATTTAATGACCTTATTGCAAAACGGCTTCATTTTAGAAAAAGTGATTGAGCCGCAGCCGCCAGAAGAATTACTGGAAGTACCGGGAATGAAAGACGAAATGCGCCGACCAATGATGCTGCTAGTAGCTGCTAGAAAAAGCTAACTTAAAGAATTGTTAAACAGTTGATCTGTGAAGATCAGCTGTTTTTATGTTTTGTGTCATCGCAAGAAACCACCTGGAAAGCATATGCTAGCTTATTGTCTAGTCGGTTTAGGTTAAGGAATAAACTGTTATTTTAATTCCTAAAGTGACGCGAATGTGACAAAAATGAAACGCCAATTCGTAAAAGGGTATGCTATATTTTAAACAGTACTTGTTTTTTTACAGAAAAAAAGCGGGGAGTCGATGGCCTATCTTACGCAATCGACGCCAATTGGTTTTATAGAAAACACACAAAACCATTCCCAAGTCTGATGCAAGTTTGCTGAATATTCAGCAAAATAAAAGTAAATGACTAAGAATAGAAAGGGTGAGGATCATCGAAAACAACCAAACCATTGGCTTGACGTCAGGAGAAGTCAAGGCGCGGGTGCAGCGCGGTCAAGTCAATAAGACAAAAAAGGATACGACGAATACGTACCCGAAAATCCTTTTTACCAATATCTTTACCTTTTTCAATTTGATCAACTGTGTCCTATTCTTTCTCGTCTGTTTGACGGGTTCTTATCAAAACGGTTTGTTCGTCTTTGTTGTCTTCAGCAATGTGATCATCAATCTCTTTCAAGAAGTTCGTTCCAAACGAACGCTGGATAAGCTGGCACTGCTAAAAGTTGCCAAAGCCGATGTTTATCGGGATGGCAAGCTGGAGAACTTGCCGATCCACAAACTCGTAATGGATGATGTGTTACGACTGAAAAGCGGGGATCAAGTGCCGACGGATGCCAAAGTCATTCAAGGATCTTTAGAAGTCAATGAATCCTTGCTGACTGGTGAAATGGATACGATCTACAAGCAGCCAGCAGACGAGTTGTTTTCTGGTAGTTTTATCACTGCTGGCGAAGCGTTATGCCAAGTGATCCACGTAGGCGCTGACAACTATATCGCAAAAATCAACAAAGAAGCCAAAACCATCAAACGACAAAAATACTTGATCCAAGGCAGTTTAAACAAAATCATTCGTTGGATCAGTCTGATTTTGGTCCCATTATGTACCCTCTTGTTCGTTAAACAGTTCTATTTCTCTCATGCAACTTTCAATACTGCCATCTTACGGACGGTGGCGGCAGCTGTGGGAATGTTCCCCGAAGGTTTGTTTTTATTGACGAGTGTCACGTTGACCATCAGTGCCGTCTATCTGGCGCGCAAAAAAGTGATGGTGCAGGAATTGAACTGCATTGATGCCTTGGCACGGGTCGATGTTCTTTGCTTAGATAAAACGGGCACGATCACCGAAGGCAAGATGACGGTGGAAAAGACGATTTCCTTTCAATCGGAAACACCGTTGGCAGAAATCACTGGTAACTTAATGGCGCAGCTACCCGATCAGAACCCAACGGCAATGGCGCTGCGAACCTTTTTCCCAGAAAAAACGACGTACCAGATGCAGCAAGTCGTCCCTTTTTCATCAGATCGTAAATTCAGTTGCGTCACGTTTGAAGGACAAGGCACTTATTTCATCGGAGCTGCGTCGATTTTACTGGGAACCAACCATGAAGCTGTCTTAAAACAGGAAAGGCAGCTGGCAGAAGAAGGCTACCGAGTGATCGTTTTGGCTCACAGTACGCAAGGCTATGAGGAGGCAGGACTGCCGACGGATATTGAACCGTTAGGATTTTATTTACTGTCAGACACGATCCGTGAAGATGCCAAAGAGACCTTGGAGTATTTTCGTTCACAGGCAATCCAATGCAAGATCATCTCTGGCGATGATCCAGTGACAGTCAGTCAAATCGCGAAAAAAGTCAATCTACCAGGAGCAGCTGATTTTATCGATGTGTCAAAATTAACTGCGACCGAATTAAAAGAAGCTGTCAGCAACTATCAGATTTTTGGTCGAGTGACGCCGCAACAAAAGAAAGAAATGGTGCTCTACTTGAAAGAACAAGGGCATACCGTCGCGATGACTGGCGATGGCGTCAACGATGTTTTGGCGCTGAAAGAAGCCGACTGCTCGATCGCAATGGCTTCTGGTGTTGATGCTGCGCGTCAAGTGTCAAATCTGGTTCTTTTGGAAAATCAATTTGATGCTTTGCCATCGGTCATGGATGAAGGCCGCCGAGTGATCAATAACATTACCCGCTCAGGTTCATTGGTGCTAGTGCAAGTCTTATTTTCCATCATGATCACCATGGGGACGTTGTTATCAGGAACGACCTATCCTTTTGAGCCGATCCAATTAACGATCATCAATGCCTGCTTTGTCGGCATTCCGACCTTCTTTTTAAACTTTGAACCAGACTTCAATCGGATCAAAGGGGACTTTATGACGACGATTTTCAAAAATGCTTTTCCAACAGCCTTGACGATTACGGTAGGAACTTTGCTGATCATCAACTTTGGTTATTGGTTCAACAGCAGCAGTAAAGCTCTATCGATCATGAGCATTATTTTTACTGCTTGGAACTATCGCTTGATCCAGAAAAAAGTCTATCCAGCGATCAACAGCTATCGAACGATGATTTTTTTCAGCACCCAAATCTTGTACTTTGCCGCTTTGATCGTCGGTCGCGACCTCTTTAACCTAGGCAATACCAGCTATCTCAACCTCATTCTCTTGATTGCCTTGTTGAATTTTTCCGCTTACATGCAACGCTTTGCGGATAAGGGCATCGAGTTACTGATGCGAAGGTATACGAAGAAACGTAAAAGCTTGTCAAAAGAAATGATTCAGTAAATGGTAGAAAAACTGATTGCTTAAGTAGCGCTTGTAGCTTGCTAAGCAATCAGTTTTTGTTTATAAATAAATTTCTTTTATTTTCAAGGAGTCTAAGTCTTGCTATGAAACTCGTTTCATACCGTACAATCAACCAAGGGACCTTTTCAGAAAATTTATCGAAAGTGAATCAGTAAATTTTCTATGGTAGACTTAGGTCAATCGTAAAACAAACAGATAGGAATGAAGGAAATGGCAACGATACGCGATATAGCAAAAATCACTGGTTTTTCGATCACGACAGTCTCTCGTGTGATCAATGGCCATCCTTATGTCGATGAGCAAAAGCGAGCAGCGATTTTGGCGGTGATGGAAGAACTGGATTACAAACCGAATAAGATCGCCCAAAAGCTCAGCTCGGGGAAAACCTATAATATTGGGGTCATCGTGCCGTTTGTCAATCACGCCTTTTTTGATGGGATTCTAAATGGCATTATGGAAGAAGCCTTTGCTAAAAAATACAAAGTGACGTTATTGCCGACCAATTTTGATCGGAAATTGGAACTAGAATATCTAGAAGAATTCGCTGCAAAAGGGTTTGACGGATTGATCGTTATTACCCGTGCAAATCATATCGAGACGTTTTATCCCTACATGGAAAAAGGACCGATCGTTTTTTGTGAAAATTCGACCGGTACTGCTGTTCCTTTCGTTGCGATCGACTTGGTCGGCTCTGTGACAGCTAGTATCAATTATTTAAAAGAACAAGGCGTAAAACGTTTGGGACTGACGCTCGGGCGCAGCAAACGGCTTAGCTGCAATTCAGTCAATACCATCGCAAAAGCCAAGGAGCTGTTTCCTGCTTTTTCGGAAGCCGATATTTATTGGGATTGTATCAAAGCACAAGACGGGATTTCCGCAGCAGCCTTTTTTAAAGAACGAGGAATCGATGGGGTGATCACAAATGGAGACGAAATCGCAGCAATGATTTTGAATCAATACTCCCACGGGACAGCACCCATCGTGATTGGACAAGAAAACCTGCTTATCAGTCAAATGCTGCATTTTTCTTCCGTTGAGTTTCATCTGAATCAGTGCGGCAAAGAAGCCTTTCGCTTGTTTCAAGAAAGAAAACAAGAACAGATCATTCTGCCTTATGAGCTTATTATTCGTAAATAATCATTGTCAAAAAAAGAACACACCTTATTACGAGAGGTGTGTTTTTGCCTGATTTTTAAAGGGAATTTGAGGAGATAAATAAAAAAATAAAGAAAAAATCAATTTTGAATGCTTGCTTTTCACAGAGTAAAGGGCTACCATTGGTCTGTGGCTTTTTCGCCACAAAAATAGGAAACGTATCAGACAAGAGTACTTGGGGAAGATTCTCTTGGGGGAAGCCTGATACGTTTCCTTTTGTTCATTCTAACACTATTTATATATAAAGTAGAGAGATATTGAGTAGATAAATAAAAATACTGCTGTAATTGATGAATAGGAAAAGAGCAAGCTCACAAAGGACTACTTTCAAATCGTTTTCCTACAACATGTTGGATGGCAAATGGCTCCTCATGTTTTGGTTAATAAAAGAGGATCAACTAACTAATTGTGTGGCACCAACTAGAAAATTACATAGCTTAGCAACACCTGTTTCAGCTGTTTCTTTGATTAGAACAGTTGCAGTATTTTCGTAAACATGAATCACACTAACTTCTTGTAAACCGGTAAAGCCAATAACATTTGCCTGATAGTTTTGACCAGGGAACACTTGGTATTTTTCCATGTTTTTATCTCCTTCATTATTCTTATTTCAAAAGAATAATAATTAAAATTTAAGAAAAAGTAAAGTGAAACGATTTTTCATTCAAAAACACAGCCCTTTGGCGTTTGTCTCGAGTAGTTTCGATCTTTTTCTGCAATTTTTCATTATTTTTTTCAATAAATATGCGGTGGCTTATTGAACTTTATTCAAGAATATGTGCCTCTTTTTTTAGCAGCAACCACAGATTTCATCTAAACGAATGGGAGAAAACAGCAGCTGAATTGTTTGTTTTGTACCGGATTGGGGCTTATAATAAAAATAGGAAGAAGGATCGACGTCACCGCTTCCTAAATCAATTGAAAAGGGCGTGGAAGTTATGGAAAACGTATACCGAAATAACTTTGTCAAAAGAACTATTCAACTGATGTTTGCACCAAAAAAAATCAGAAAACGTCCACCCGAACAATGGATCAAAATGCCTACCGACCGAGGTATTCGGAGAAAGGACGCGTGATCCAGCATCTCGTAGCTATGCGTGAAATAGTGTTTGAAGAAAGTAGAAAACAAAGGCAAACCTGTTTGTAGGTTTGCCTTTTTTATTTTACCAAGTAGTGATGGCGTTCATTATTTTTCCAAAATGATATCCAATAGGAAATAACATTCATCGTCAGAAATCGTGATCATAAACTGTTTTTCAATTTCTGTTAGTGCCGTTTTGATTGATCTTAATGTAGCTTCATCATGTTCGTTTGTATCGGGATAAGCCAATTCATTCCCTTTTAGTAACAAACGTTCAATCAAATAAGCCGTATGGACCAATGTGTTTAAGATGATCGAATTGGAAAAAGTCATGCCAAAAGCTGTTTCTAATTGGACGACCAAAGACTTTAAAGTGTCTTTTAGTTTAAAACCCGAAAGCAAGTAGAGGTATTTGTCTACGGATTCGATCCCCATGTCAATGACGATATCACGTGTGTAAAGCTCTGACGTAGCAGTTTGCTCTTTTTTTAATACACCACCAGCAAGTTTGATTAGCTTGTGCAGACCATTATTTAAGATGATTTCTTGCAAGGAGATGAAAGGGATAAAGGCAATTTTAGGATCTAATGTACCGACCGTTGCGAGAATTTCGTAATCGTTATGTTTATCAATGAATTCGGTGACGGATCGTGCATCATTGCCACTGATCGGTTTGATATCCACGTCGTAAATACCGAAATTCTGAAAGCTGCTCTTTAGATTTGTTTCTAAAAATTTGGCAGTTCCTTCACCAGTACGGCAAACAGTATAAATGACTTTTCGCTTTTTGATACCAAAGTATTGATTGATTTTTTGCTGAATACCGTGGCTTCTTTTTTTCTCCAAATCAGCCAGTGACATTGCGGTCAAAGCCAGTTCCATTGAAAGCAATTCTTTGTTTTTTGCGGCTTCAAGCAGTAACAGAGTATCGATTCGTTCAAGAATAAATAAGTTCTTACCGGTTTCTTCTTTGATTTGTCCTTCAATCCCAGTCATGGAGCCCATATCGACAAACAATAAACAGTTTTCATAGTCTAGTTCCACAATCAATTGCTTGATTTTATCATAGACTTCTTTTGGGGCAGCCTGAAGTGGCATATCTATCGGTACTATAATCTCTTTACCTAAAAGCTGATTGATCGTATGGCTTAATTCAGTCGCCACTCGGTCACCATGTGCACAAACGAGTATACCAAAATCGCTAGTTTGTTTTTCGTTGTTTTTTATCGATGTAATTATTTCCGATAGAACAAGAATGTCATCTTCAGAGAAGAAGAGTGAATATTGGTTTTCTAGCTTTCGTATGATCCTTCTCAGTGCATTCGTCACTTTTTTATCAGCGATTTTTTTGCTCAGATCCAAAGTCGGTGCTTTTCCTTCTGCAGAGCGACTGTACATGTACAAAGCAAAGGCAGTACTGATAGTGTCACTTATGATAATGTCACATTCTTCATACAAAATATCGGAAACGATCAACATGATATTTTTTATGTCTTCATTCAAAAGGAAAGTGAACTGTTCGTTCATCAGCCGTTGCTTAGCGATTTTTTGACTGTAATCATTAAATGCTTTGGTGATTGAGTAGCCGTCTTTCTTTTCTTGGAAAAATTCCAGAAAATCATAGTCACCTTCAATAGGTTCATGCAAGAAAGATTCACTCCCGAAAATAAAAGCTTCTCGGTCGATCAATGTGTTGATGATCTTTTTTTCTTTTTGAGTGGTCGAAATAAAAGCAGACATGACTGAAGGTGGGAAGAACTCTTGGGTAATCAAGACTTTTTCAGCCTGTGTCTTTTTCTTTTCTAAAAGCCCTCGGGCTACGGACAGCTGGATATCGCTTTTCAGTTGTCCGATGTTTCCAATTGGCGTGTAGGTCAATAAGGAGGCAACGGCTTTTCCATCAACAGTGATCTGAGCGTTGATTTTTTTACTTTCACGGTCATAGAGATGAAAAATAAGTTCCAGGCGTTCTGAAAGATCACGATTGTTCAAACTAGGCATCTGAATGGAAACTGGAATACGTCGTTTAAAGGTATCCAACAAAACAGAATTAGGTGGTTCAGTAGTGGCAATGATCAAGAGTGCAGAAGCGTACGTTTTATCTTGCGTTTCTCCTAGTTTATAGTAACTGCCTTTATCAATATATTGGAATAGCATCTCTTGACCTTCAGGAGGCAATCGATGGACTTCATCAAGGAATAATACACCGTTATCTGCAATCTCAATCAAGCCTTTTTTATCTGCTTCAGCCCCAGTATAAGCGCCTTTCTTACTTCCAAATAGCTGTCCCAGTAGCAGTTGCGGGTTGGTGGAATAATCCGCACAATTTAAGGTGACAAACTGTGCTTCTTGAGAAAACACCCCTTCTTTTTTACCATGCTCGTACATTTTTTCAGCCAGTAGGCTTTTTCCAGTTCCTGATTCACCCAAGATCATCGTATGTAATCCTCTCGGAGGATAATTGATTGCGGCTTCGGCTAATTGAATAACGGGTGCTAAGCTTTTATGGGCACCAATCAGTGTCTCGAATGGTCGGTCTGATGATTTACTTTTTGACAAAGCGACGATCTCCTCAATGCTAGAAAACGTTTGCAATGGAATATATGGCAAAGAAAAGAGCTTCTCAAGGCTACGCTTGCAGAGAAAACGAGTAGGTTTTCCTGTGATTTTGATCAGTTTGTCTTCTTTTACTAATGCATTTAGATCAGCCGAGACATTGTTTCGCATCAGTCCTAATTGCTTTGCCACAAACATTGCGGTGATTCCAACATCAGGTTGTTTTACTAAATCTGATCGCGTCAAATCGGCGGTTACTTCTAAACAAAAAGCATATATTTTATCTATTCGTTTCATCAATCGTTCACCTCATGTCTAACTATACCGATAATCTTCGTAAAAGCAATACTCCTTCCTAAAGGGATGTGTCTCTCATGCATTGTTGGATCGTCTCATGTGTATTGAAGCGTATCGCAGCGAAACATTTTTATAAAAGTGAACAATTATGTGTATTGGATGTGTCTTATTATCTGTGGGAAAGCCTATTATTTCAGTAAATAAAAAAGTTGGCACGCAAATTGCATAAAGAAAAGTGAAAGGAGCGAGGATATGGAAAACAAAATAGGCGTCTTATTAGCAAGCCATGGGAAATTTGCTCAAGAGGCATTGAACAGCTTGAAAATGATTTTGGGAACGGTAGAAAATATCGAAGCAGTAGCTTTAGAACCAGGTACTGATCTTTCTGGATTTGTCGAGGTGATGGAGGCAAAGATCGAGAAATTAAATACCGAGGACGGTTTGCTGATTTTAAGTGATATTTATGGCGGCACTCCTAGTAATGCTGCAGCAATTATTTTATTAAATCATCAACAGGAAAACTTTATCGCCTATTCAGGATTGAATTTAGCGGTCTTATTGGAGATCGCTAATAATCGTAATCAGTCATTTGTGAAGTTCGAAGATAGTATAAAGCAAGTGCTGCCGTTGATTTTTAAGAAAATCGAAGTGGCACCACTAGAAGCAACGGCAAAAGAAGAGGAGGAATTATAAAGTGGCTATTGAACTAGTTAGAATCGATGATCGGTTGATCCATGGACAGGTAGTGACGACTTGGGTCAAACAGAAAAAAATTGAGCAAATTTTGATTGTTAATGATGATATTGTAAATGACCCTGTTCAAAAATCAGTTTTTGACATGATGGCACCGCAGGATGTTTTAGTGAAAACATTTGGTGTAGATAAGTTTATCGAGGTCTACCACAAGACGACGATCAAACGTAGAACGTTGATTCTGCTGACCAATTCGATTGATGCACTCAGTCTTTGTACAGGAGAAGTTGCCTTTGATACGTTGAATGTTGGTGGGATGAAAAACAAACCGGGCAGAAAGCAATATACCAAAGCTGTTTCTTTATCCGAAGATGAATTGAAAGCCCTTCAACTTATACAAAAAAAAGGAGTCGCTGTAGAAATTCAGATGATTCCTTCGGATAAAATCATCACCTTAAAAGAGATTGAAAGGAGTGAAAAATAATCATGTTGATACAGTGTTTAATGTTGGCGATTTGGGCAGGGATTTGTACGGTTGATGAAAGAACCTTATGGACAGGTACCCCGAAAGCAATCCTAGCAGGATCTGTTGCAGGTCTGATTATGGGGGATGTAACGACAGGGTTAGTGATCAGTGGAACGTTGCAGATGATGTGGCTTGCTAATGCGGCGATTGGGGCTTATGTACCACCGAATGAAGCGACAGGTGCAATCATTGGGGTGGCAATTGCAAGTATGACTGGAGGAGGCTTGGCTACAGGTTTAGCAGTTGCTGTTCCTACGGCATTGTTGTGTCAGCAAATTATTATGTTGACGAATACAGTCAATATTTTCTTCCTCCATCAAGCGGATAAAGCCGTTGAAACGGGTGATTTTGACAAAGTAGCACGCTATAACTATTTGGGGATTCCGTTGAGTTTTGTTGCTGGAGCGGTACCGGTCTTTTTGGCATCATACTTTGGTGGACCAGCGGTGGAATCTGTTCTTGATTTCATACCGGAGCAAGTGTTTGACGGCTTGACTGTCGCAGCGGGGATTATTCCTGTTGTGGGGATGGGAATGCTACTTATGATGATGATGGGGAAAAACATGTGGATCTTTTTGCTATTGGGCTTTGTTTTCTCCGCTTATTTAGGGTTAGGGACCATTGCCATCTCATTGATTGGGATTAGTTTAGCAGCGTTGTACGACTTGATTATCAATAAAAATGAAAAAGAAGCAGTCAATGTAGAAACAAGTGAGGGGGGCTATGATCTATGACGAACAAAGTACAACAAGATGACGTGATCAAATCAGAACTAAGAAAATCATTTTTTCGATCAAATTTGTTGATGGCGACAAGCAACTTCGAGCGGATGCAGGCATTAGGTGCATATTATTCGATTGTTCCAACGTTGAAACGGCTATACGGGGATAAGCCTAAAGAGGAACGTGTGGCAGCGATTCGTCGGCATCTGGAATTTTTCAACACTAACCCATATGTTTATGGTCCTATTTTAGGGATTACAATGGCGATGGAAGAACAGACACCGGAGACCCAAAAGGAGTCAGTTATTGCGGTTAGAACGGGACTGATGGGTCCGTTTGCCGGGTTAGGGGATAGTTTGTTAGCAATGACTGTTGTTCCGATTTATATGAGTATTGCATCAGGGTTAGCGATTGAAGGCAATCCAATTGGTCCGATCTTATTCTTTGTTTTATTCTCCTTAACTATTTGGCCCATCAAATACAAAGGATTGATGCTTGGTTATGAAAAAGGCTCGGCTCTTTTAACGGGGAAAGACGGCAACAACATTTTGAGACGTCTTTCAACAATGGGGAATGTCGTAGGTATGATGGTCGTGGGCTCGTTGATCGTCACAACCGTTCGAATCAACACTGCAATTGAATACACAGTGGGAGAATCAACGATCAATGTTCAAGAAATGCTTGATGGCATCATGCCGAACTTGTTTCCATTCCTGTTGACTATCGGAATTTACTATCTTCTAAAGAGAAAGAGTGCAAAAAATGCCGTTCGCATTATTATTGCTATCATGGTTGCTGGGGTAGCACTTTCTCTGCTAGGAATTTTGGCATAATCAACAACGGCTGCTAGTGAATGTCAGCAGTAAGAGAGGGAAGGTTCTATGGAAACAATGCGTGTCAACGGCAAAGAAAATAACTGGTCGGTGGATCTTGAACAGCCGATTAAAATTGATTGGGCAGCACTTGATATCGACTTACAAAACGCAGAACTGATCATCTATCACGAAAACAAACAGATATATCGATCAGCCGTAGGTAGTGACGAAGTGTTTCGATACTTAAAATTGTCCATATGTGGTAAAAAACGGAAAAAATTTGTTGTTCAGCTTCTGGATTTGTCAGAAGAGACCGCTGAGTCAATAGTAAGAGCGGCGACAGTGTTTTATTCAGCTAATGGACAATTAGAAACAGCTTCTTGGATCACACGCTTAGATGATCCGATTGAAAAAGAACAGACCTTTTATCGTCCACGAGGCAATATCTGTTTTGAAAGACAACTGGTGATCAAGAATAAACAGGCAGATACCTTTTTAGATATCGCAGGGCTTGGGTATTATGACGTTTATATTAATAACAAGAAAATCAATGATTATTTTTTAAATTCTGATGTAACCAATTATTCGGCTTGTGTATATTACGACACGTATAAAATCAACGATTTTTTACATCAGGGTCAAAATCTAATTCAAGTGTTTTTAGGAAATGGTTGGTATACAGCAGCCCCATTGAAACTTTTAGGGAAATACAATATGCGTCATCGTCTAGCAGTCGGCAAACCGATGATGATTTGCCAAGTAAGTCAATATCAAAATGGAACGATTACTGAGTGCTTATGCTCTGATAGCAGTTGGCAAGCATCGGCGACAAATCTCGTGTTTGATAATCTTTATATAGGGGAAATAAGAGATTTTAGCGGTCGCTTCATGGCTGCACACGAATGCCGAAAAGTTGACTTGACGACAGTTGAAATACCTGGTCCCGGTGGAATACTTACTCCTAGTTTTATTGAGAAAATCAAACGAGAATCTGGACTTACACCCAAATCGATTGTGAAACAGGACAATCATTACTTGATCGATTTCGGTCGGATTATTTCGGGTCAAATCAGATTGGCTGTTACGGCAGATAACCAGCAGATTTGTATCGAATATGCCGAAAAAATAACCGAATCGAATGAATTGGACTATTCTACAACGACAACCAGTACGTATGGGGTAGATGATCCTGAGATGAAGATTGCTGCGGAAGATCCTGTGATTCAAAAGGATCAATTTACGACAAGTGTGGGTGTGACTATTTTCGAGAATCAGTTTACGTATCATTCTTTTCGTTATGTTTCCATCTATGAAAAAAGAGGTGCTTCTTTCGAGATCGAGAAAATCGAAGCATTTCCGACTTATACAGAAATGAGTCAAATCACAACATTCGATTCTTCAGATGAATCATTGAATCAGCTTTTTGAGGCACATGTTCAGACGAAAAAAAACAATATCCATTCCTATTATGAAGATTGCGCGCGGGAACGTTTAGGTTATGGTGGGGATATCGCAGCCTTGTTGGAGTCACAGCTTACGTTATTTGATTCCGAAAATCTGCTGAGAAAAGTATTGGCTGATTTTCTCTACGACCAGACGATAATCGGTGGAATCACGCAAACAGCACCTTATATGGGGATTCAGACCTATGGACCAAGTGATAAAGCTGGGTCTTTGGGATGGCAGTTGGTCTTACCAGAAATAGCGATCAAATTGATCAAATATTATGGGACTCACTTCTTAACAAAGCCTATTCGAGATGGGTTGAAAAAGCACTTGAATTACTTGCTAAGCTTTAGTTATGACTATATCAAGCAATGCTGCCTTGGCGATTGGGGTGCTTTAGAGACTAAGATAATCAACGGTAAAGAAACACCACCTGATCGAGAATTTTGTTCTGCTGCAATGTACTTGATTTTATTGAAGAAGTATCGATTATTGTCGCCTAAATTAGCCTTATCATCGGAACAAAATGAACAGCTGAATGAAAGAATCGCTCAATCGGAGGCGCAGATCAATGAGGAGTTCAAAAATCCTGATGGTACTTTTCAAAGTGGCAGCCACTCTTCGTCCGTCTTTGCATTAAAAGCTGGTTTAGTAAAAGATGAAGTTGTGTTTATCGAACGTTTGGCAGCTCAGATTCAAGCAGCGGATTCGCTTATTACTTGCGGTATTTTTGGCATGGCATGGTCATATGAAATTTTTTCAGATCAACCACAGTTGATTTATCGTTGGTTAACTAGAAAAAAACACCCGAGCTTTTTCAATATGATTCAGCAAAACAGGGGTGTATTGAGCGAATACTTTGAAGCGATGCCGGGTTCTTCGCTGAACCATGCAATGTTCTCATCATATGGCAGCTGGTTTGTCACAAATCTACTAGGACTGAAAGTAACAGAGGACAGTGAAGGTACTGACTGCTTGTTCTTCTCCCCTTATGTGCCAGAGGATTTACATTTTGTTAAGGGAAGCTATCGATCCATACATGGGATGATCACCACTTCTTGGCAAAAATCCGAGAAGATTGTCACTTGTCAGCTTAAAGTACCTAAAGCCATAAAAGTGATATTTAGCGCACAAGTTCAAGTTCACCAAAAAGATTGTTGTGAGCAGGGAGATCAATACGTTTTGACGATTGCTCGAAGCTAATCCGAAAAGATAAAACGTAATAAAGTAAAAACGATCAGAGAATGCTTCTGATCGTTTTTATTTTTCACATGAATAATAGGAGGAATACCAGAAAGAGGGGAAGAAGCATTTAGGTAGTCTTTTTCGTACTTGAATTCTGTTAAAATACATATATAGGTTCAAACATGAAAAATAATCTTATAATTTTTAAAGAAGGTGAAAGCATGGACTACCAAGAAATCGCGCGTCATTTTCAGACAACATCATTTGATCCCCAACCGTTTGTGCAAACGGCGATCGATGATCGAAAGATAAGGGAGAAGCTAGTGGAGAATGTCGTTGATGGTCAAAATCATATCAATGAGTATTTTAATAGTTACTTGATCATTAAAGAAGTAGCCATTAAAAACCCTGAGCTGATTTATGATGAGTGGGAACGGATCTGGGCATTGCATACCCACAAAAATTCTTATCATCGATGGATCGCCCACGATTTGATCACGCAACTTCTGGTGATCGATCATGAAGACAAGTTTGAAGCAATCAAGCGAGAATATGTACTGCTGCCAAAAGAAGAAAAAATCAGTAATTTTTTGAAGATGTCTGAAAATATCAAGGAAGCCAGTAGGTACAAAGACATTCAGCAAGAGATCCAGCTCCTGTTTACGGATCAAACATGGCTGACCAACTTTAATGAAAAACAAGTGAAGCGCATTGAAAAAGTTCTCCAATCCTTTTTAGCTGAATGAGCGAAGAAAAACAATCATGCTTGTTTCAAAAGTGATTATCCTACCATTATTTCGCTTTCCTTTTTCTTGTTCACTAGGAAAAGTAGGGAGAAAAAGGAAACACGCCTCAATGAAACTTGCTGATTTTTGCATGTATCGCATGCAAAATCTCCCTTAAGTCCTTGTAAGAAGCCAAGTGAAACTTTATACTAGAATGTAATACTTATTCAAAAAAAGGACAAATAAAATGAGGACATGAGCTTTTATGAAGAAATATTGTAAGGAAAATGTGCTAGAAGCGGCGATGACGCGTTTGGAATATATTTTTGATACGTTTCCCCATGTGTATTTCTCTTTCAGTGGTGGAAAAGATAGCGGGGCCATGATCCAGTTGGCTGACCAAGTCGCACAGAAAAAAAAGAAAACCTTTGATCTGCTGATTTTAGATATCGAGGCAAATTATGATGCTACGAGAACGTTCATGGAAAAAATCAAAGCGTTACCAAGTATCAATCAAACCTTCCACTTCTGTTTGCCCTTTTACGAGGACAACAATACCAGCGTCTTTCAGCCACAATGGTTGATGTGGGATGAACAAGAACGTGAGAAGTGGATACAGCCGATGCCCAAAGATGCGATTTCACTTGCTGATTTGGATGAATCATTGATGGAAATCTATCAGAGTGCAAATATGAACCCTGATAAGTTTTTACGAAACTTTGCTCATTGGTACGCAAGCTATCATCAGTTTGAGCCGGTTGCTTGTGGTGTGGGGATACGAACCCAGGAAAGTCTGTATCGGTATCGATCGATCACATCGCCAAAGTATAACTTTCGGAAGCAATGCTGGATCAAACGGCAAGTAGCAGATTCAATGGTCGTTAATTTTTACCCCATCTATGATTGGAAGACCGAAGATGTGTGGGGAGCCTATGCCCATTTTGACTGGCCGATCAATGGCTTTTATGAAAAGTTGTATGATCATGGCGTTCCGATCCATCAAATGCGGATCTGTCAGCCTTACGGCATGCAGCAACGAAAAGGCTTGTACCAATATGCTTTGGTGGAACCGGAAACATGGGAACGCGTCGTCAATCGTGTGTCAGGAGCCAATTTTGGTCGCTTGTATGCCCAGACAGGATTGCTGGCGCATTACAATACGAGAAAGCCTAGTCATATGACTTGGCAAGAGTATGCGGTCTTTTTACTGGAATCAATTGGACTTTATTCAAAGAAATTACAGGATCATTATTACCGCAAAATCACGATCTTGATTGATCATTATCGAGAAAAGCACGGGATCGAAGTGGAAGATATACCCGATGTGACCAAACGTAAGGACTGGCTGAAAAACGAAGTACTCTGGCATGACTGGAAAGGGATCGCTCGTGCGTTAGAAAAAAATGATTTTTCTTTGAGTACGCGACAATATAGTTTGACGAAAAAAGATGAGTCTGAATTGTATGAGTTGGCGGTCGATTTTGGGGCGGCTTTGGGGATCGAGCATTTACCCAAATATCAGTTAAAAAAATTGAATGCCAAATATGAGTATTTAACGAAAAAAATCACCTAACGATGGACGAATGCGTCCTTAGAGAGGAAGGGTTTTGTGAACGAACGATTGGTTTTATTTTTTCCACCGTATAAGAAAAGCCAATTCTATCAATTGATGGGGGCTTTTTTTGCAGAACGGGTGTATCAGCAGCAATTTCCGTACTTAGTCAATGATGAGAACTGCTACTGGTACGTGATTCTTGATGACGAAAAACGGGTGACTGCTTTTTCTTATTATGAAAAAGGCGCCAACAAAGTGGAGCTAGGGGAATTTTATGAAAAAGATCCAGCCGCTCAATTTAAAAAGTTTCTTTTACGGAAAATGTTGGTGGATATCAGCCGCAACTACCCAGAAGCAGAGATTCTCGCTTCTAGTAACCAGCCTAGTGAAATTGCACTTTTGGAGTCAAAAGGGTTTGCGATCTATCGCCAAACAAAAAATTATTCATTTCTAAAAAGGAGTGTAGTACCTCATGAGCGATATCGATTTTCCAGTGTTAGCGGCGAAGCTGATCCCAGTCAGCAAGATTCACGCGAATACGTATAATCCCAACACCGTGGCTGCTCCAGAAATGGATTTACTGGAACTGTCGATTCGAGAAGATGGCTTTACGCAGCCATTGGTTTGTTACCACGATAAGGAGCAAGACAAGTATATTTTGATCGATGGGTTTCATCGGTACATCGTAGCAAAAGATCGCTTGGAATTGCCAAGCGTTCCGGTCACGGTGATCGATAAGCCTTTTGAGAATCGCATCGCTTCAACGATTCGCCACAATCGAGCACGTGGTACCCATGGCATCGAGAAGATGGGAAATATCGTGCAGCAGTTAGTGGCTAACGAGTGGTCGGATGAACGAATTGCCAAGGAATTGGGGATGGACCGCGAAGAGGTCTTTCGCTTTAAGCAGCGTTCAGGTTTAAAAAGTGCCTTTTCTAACCATGAATTCAGCAAGTCTTGGATTGAGTTTGAAAAAAGATATTACAAAGGAAAAAAAGAGACCTGAGAGGTTGAAAAAAGCTATCTAAAAAAGCTATCTATTAGAAGATAGCGATTCGTTAATAATTCTTTTTAAATTTTGAATAGGTGTTTTTTACAACGATAACGATCAAATTGACCACCATCGACAAGCAAAGCGTCCCTAAGAGAATAGCTAGGATCACACCTAATGCGTCTCTTAGAAAGCTGAAGATCGCTTCAATGATAAACATGGTTTTTCCTCCTTTTCTCATCGTCTATTTTTTCTGACAATTGCAAAAACAGCTTCCTTGAGTAATAACTACCCAAAGACTTTGCCCTGCGGGGTACAAGCCTCAGTTTCTTGAGAACTCGTCGCTTTAAAATTGAGTATACTTTATAAATGATGAAAAAACGTTTCTATTTTTTACAATCGGAGAAAAAATCGGAAATGTTAAGAATAACGACATCTTTTCAGATTTTTCTTCGGTTTACATGAATAATCGTATCAAGTTGTATAAAAAAAGTAAAATGATAACAAAAAATCGAATCGAGAAAAAAGATACCATTTCGTAACTTTATAACCGTAAGCGAATTCAAAAACCTTGCTGCACCAAGTCTTTAATATGTAAAGACTCGGTGCAGCTCTTTTGTTTCCCGCTGTGACGAGGTTTACAAAATGACTGACATTATTTTTTTGGAAAAAGCATCATTGCATAAAAATCAATGCGGATTAAAACCGTTTTATAACAAAGATAGTAAGCGCATTTTTAGCTCGACGACAAAATTTTTTGTGATGCTGGGAGAAAGCATCAGTGGATGTTTTGACAATAAGCCGATCGACATGTGGGGATCAGGCAAAGGAAGCGAGACGATTTTTACTCGAGCATGAGTTTGCTCAATGATGGAACGAGGGATCAGACTGCAGTATCCAGTTCGTTCGATCAAGTAAGGAATCGTACTGATATTGCTGACAGACTCCCAATGGATCGAAGGAACCTGATTGTCAAGATAGCTTTCAATTTTTGTGCGAGCTGGACAGTCAGACTTGGAACGATAGAGATGGCTCCCTTCAAGGTCGGCTAGCTTATTGATGATTAATGGGTTTGAGAGTGAGGTAATGCAGCAAAGCTCTTCTTGAAACAATTCCTCGTAGGCAAAATGTTTCTCGTGAGGAAGTGAGCATAAGGCGAAATCAATTCGGTTTTCATTTAGTGCATTGGCTAATTCCAGTGTTGAGCCCACGATGATCTCGAAGTTTATTTTTGGATAGTGCTGCGAAAAATCGTGAAGCAGTGCAGGCAAAACCAAAATGTCATACGGTTGAAGGATGCCCATCCGCAACGAATACTCGACCGTATGGGAAGCATTGATCAACTGTTCTTTGACCCGCTCCCAGTGGGCAATCAGTTCGGGTACTTCCTGTTTCAACAATTCGCCTTCCAAGGTCAATACATTGCTTTTTCCTTCCAAAAATAACGCTACTTCTAATTCGTCTTCTAACTTTTTGATATGGTTCGTAACGGTCGACTGGGCATAGTTTAGTTTGGCGGCAGCTCTAGTAAACGTACCTTCCTCGACGATTGTTTTGAAGGATTGCAGCTCCTTGATAAAATCCACGTTTGTTCCCCTCTCTTTTTACCTATTATACAAAAAAGGAGCGGGGAGAAAATTTCTTTTTTTTCTAGTAAATAAAAAAATTAGATACAAAAGTTATTTAAAACATGCAGTCTGTTATGACCGTATGTTTCTTTGCTTTTTAAATAACGCTTCTCACAGTTGGGGCTAAGGATATCCGCTAAAATTTCATTTATTAAAAAATCCACGAAGCAGGCCAACTTTTCAGAGATTACGAACAGCACATAAAAACAAGACAGTGGCTTTCTCCGCTGCGCTTGAATGGAAAAGCGTTTATTAGGAGAGGAATCTTGCAAAAAAGGTCTGATTTTTTTCTGATGTGAAAAAAATAGACACGCTAAGAGAAAAGAAAAATGGATACTTAGGAAAGGGTCAAAATAGCAAACCGCGCAATGAAAAACTGGCGGCGCTTCCTTCAAGAAGGCCGTCAGTTTGCTTAGGTCAACGAATCGGTGTGATTCTTGGCTGAATCAGCTGTTCAATCGTTTTGTGGATGATCGTCCAGTCCGAAAGGGTGGGGACATTTGAAATGCGTAGTTGCTGAAATTTGGTGTTGCTTTTCAGATGCAAGTCAAAATTGCTGACGATCAAATCTATTTCCCGATGGATCAATTCTTGTTCATCAGGAGCCACTTCAAAAAAGTAACTGATTTCTGTATGGTCGTTTTTAAATAATTTCGTTGATGCGGCTAAGAAAGCATCTAATCCAGCACCGCCTTGAAAAGCAAAGGCTACTTTGAGGTGTTTTTTCAGCTGGGGATTAGGCGCTAACTCGCTTAACAAAGTCAATGTGACTGCGATATGTTCCAAGTGAGTAAAGGAAAAGAAGCGGCTTTGATCGTTGAAGGGTTTCAACCACTCATTCCAAGAAAGGTAATCCGTCTTGAATGTTGTTTCAACAAAGGCTTTGATCTGCGGATCAGCAAACTCATAATTGGCAGAAATCATCGTCAGCAGGCGAAGATTTACGAGATAAGCGATGATCTTGTGGGCAGCTGCAGGTGGAATAGCGACGCCAGATTTCTCTAAAAAGGCAGCCGCTTCTGCAATAATTTCTGGTCTTTCTGTATGGTGAAAAATGTAATCCGCATCGCTTTCGCCGTTGATGTCCATCGTACTATAGGAAAGACAATGGAGCGCATTGACAAAGATCCAAAGCAGCTCTTGTTGTGGCAAGTGGATGATTCGGTATTTTTTCAAGTAATATTCGTTTAATATTTCTGAGAAAATAGCGAAGCGTTCTTTCTCCAATAGATTGCGTTCTAAAGACGGCGGCAAGGTCAAAAAGTAAGAATAGCGCCACCTACGCTTGGCGATACTTAGCCACAGAGCAAGTCGGTAATGGCTGTAATGCAAATCTTTCGTGTTGGCTTCCTTGGCTTTTTGGACCAGCAGGCGGGCATCAGCAGGACTATCTTTATCTAAAATCGTGCTATCGCCATAAGCAGAAAAAAAGACGAACAGACAAAATCGGATGTCCGCTTCGGTACCAATAAAGTCAAGATGATTCGTGGCGATAGTTACAGAATAGGTTTGCAACGACTTGTTCATGTAGCTGATCGTCCGTAAAAGATGACTGCGAGAATAACCGAATTCAATCGTTGCGCGGTGAATAGAGTATTTTTTATTATCGATAATACTCGTCATGATTTTAAACTCCAGCGTTTCCATCCCCAGATACTGAATGGCAGAATTGATGGAAGCGTTCGGCGCATAAGTAATCGAGACGATGTTCGTTTCTGAGAGTGTGATCTTGACCAGGTCTTTTGGCAAACTGTCACTTAAAATACTCAGCTCTTTAGTAACTGTAGGCAAAGATAGCCCTAGTAATGTCGCTAATTCTTGTGGATGATACCCTGTCGGTGCAGCATTTAGCACTTGCAAGATTTTTACTTGTCGAGAAAATGCTTTGTCCCGATGCAAGTTGATAGATAAATTTTCTAACATTGAGGTCACCACCTATCCATTGAAATTACGCTCGTTTTAAGTAAATTATATAATACTCTGCGCCAATCAAGAAGTCTTATCCCTTGAAAATTGGCGGATTTCATGTTAAAGGTGCGCCGCATGTTTCATCGAGTGTGAAACAGACACTGAAAACAGCTTTTTTAGAAAAAACAACCTTGCCAGTTGCAGACCTAAAACGCTTGGATAGATTGGTCCAAAGGTAAGTGTGAATAACGTTGGGGAAAAGAAAAAGGAGAAAAAATGAAAATGAAAAAACGCGTAGTTATAAGTAAGAGCGCTTTAGTAGGGATGCTGATTTTAGGGACAACCTTTCCAAGCACATGGCCGATCGCTCAGGCAACAGAAACACAGCAAACAAAGCAGCAAAGACCATCCATAGACTCATCGGTTCCCTTGCTGGCAGATTCAACAGGAAGCATGAACACAGGAGAAACAAGCAGTGTCTTGCTAAGTGTGTCAGGTATCTTATTCTTAATCGGCGGACTGGTGTTCTTGTACCGTAAGAAATCATGGAGAAAACAACAATAGGATCAACAGAAGAGCCAGAAGAATAAAACATACAGGACGAACAAGCTGGATGAATTGCTTCAAGAGAGAACAAAAAATCGATCTTTAAGCAATCACAAACATCAGCAATGTTCGTCCTGTTTTTTATATAGTGAGCAGCCGAAAGTACTAAGTTCAGCCAGCACGTGTATTTATGAAATGACCTCATCCTTCTCCAGACTAAGATAGCGATAAAAAGTCGAGCGCTTTAAGCCTGTTTGGGCACAGATATCCACAACGGCTTTTCCTTCCTTTTGATAAAGGTGCAATGCGTGTTGGATCAGTGCGGGATCGATTCGTGGACGACCGCCAATATTTCCTCTAGCACGTGCGGATTCTAAGCCTTCTTTGGTCCGTTCAACGATGATGTCTCGTTCGAATTGGCTGAAGGCTTGGAAAACAGTCATCATTAATTTTCCTTGAGGGGTTTGTGTATCAAAATTTTCTTTGATACTGATGACTTTTACACCTTTCTTTTCGAAAAAGTAGACGAGATCAATCAGGTCTTTGGTACTTCTTCCTAGCCGCGAGAAACTTTCAATAATGATTTTATCGTTTTCTTTCACTCGTTTTTTTAGTTTATTTAATTCAGGACGATTTGCGCGTACACCACTGATCTTTTCAGTATAAATTTTGTTGCATTCATACCGGTCAAGTAAATCCAATTGACGAGAGAGATCCTGTTGTCTTGTGGATACACGGGCGTATCCATAAACCATATTTGTCATACAAATTCCTCCAGTTGCACAAAAAGAGTCTACATAGAGAATACCTTGTTTGTTCACTTAAGTACATATTCTAACACCAACTTAAGTAAATTTGGGAAATAGGAAGGTTTTTTTATAGACGCAAATATTGTACTATAGAAAAGAAACCAGTCGGTGAAGGAGAAACACGGAGGGCAAAATGAGAGAATTGCAGTTAAATTTTATGCTAAACAAAACGACCGTTCGATGGCTTCAAATGTTAAATACCTTTGAGCGAGAACGGACTTGTTCCATCGCAAGTTTAGCCAACAAGCTTGATGTGACCCAACGGACGATCAGCTCTGACATCAAGGAATTGAAAACCTATCTGCAGGAGGCAGCGGAATTTACTCTTGAAGCCAATGGCTATCATTTTAGGGAAACTGATCCGAAAAGATACTTGTCTCAAAAAAAGGAGCTTGTTGCAGAAGAAGGCATGTATCAAATTGTGGAAGCCATTTTCCACGGGGAATTCTGTTCGGTTGAAGAGTGGGCGCAGCGCTTGTATGTATCAGAAAGTACGATGCGTCGCTATTTGAATACCGCTTCTGCGACGTTACGAAAGTATCATTTGGAGTGGATCTTGCAACCGGTGAATTTGAGTGGATCAGAAGCCAATATTCGCAAGTTTTTTAAAGATTTTTATTATGAATCAGATGTCACGCCGCATACGCTCTTGCCCCCCAAAGAACTGATCGCGTTAGTCAGTGATGCCTTCTCAAAAATTCCCACAGCGCTGGTGAATACAGGCGTTTCTCCGAGTGATTTTTATTATAGTTTGTATATTGCGATCAAGCGCTATCAACTGGGAAAGACCGTTCAGATTCCTCGATCGTTGGCAGCAATCGTTGAAACGCATGAGGCGTTTGCGATAATGAAGAACTTAGCGCCTAAAATCGAAGCGCTATACCGAGTAAGACTACCGCAACAAGAAATGATGTGGCTTTATTTAGTGACCGTGATGAAACGGACTTTGACCGAGCCTGAAAAAGAGCAGCAATTCGTTGCAGCGTTTGGGCTGTATCCTGAACTCGAAGAACTGAGTCAGCGCTTCGTGCAAGAATGGGGCATTTCCTTTCAAGAGCCTCAACAGGTCCAGACGATGATCCACGCCTTTTTCCTGTCAAAGAAAATCAATGAGCAGCTGGCGCCCGTTTTAAATCACTTGCTAACAGAAGTAAAACATGAAGCGCAAAAGCATGGTTCTGCTGCTTATCAAAAAAATCTGGCATTTATGAAGCAGCACCAAGCGATTCTAGGGGTCAAACAGGAGTATCTGTCAGATATTTGTGCGGCACTGACCCTTTATACTGAAGCAATCAGGGAGCTTTATGCTCAAAAAGTCAAACGGATCGCGTTGATAATAGAAGGTGATCTCTATGCCTGTCACACGATTCGTGCGCGCTTCTTGCGTTATGTCGGCAATGATCATCGGGTATTTTTTCCAAAAATCAATGAATTGACGAGCGATTATTTGAAGGAAAACGCCATTGATCTTGTGGTCACGAATTATAGTGAATATTTATCAGAGTTCATCTTATCGACTGACTCTCTTTTACTTAAAGCAATTCCCGATCATCAAGATTGGCTACGAGTGATTGAAAAAATCGATCCTCAGTTAGGGCAAGCGTTAAGCGTTCCCACAACGTGATACACGTGTTGCAAAACAGCATGACGAGGACATATGTGAATAGATCAAAGAGAAAAGCCGCAACCGTTACGATCGACGGGTGCGGCTTATATTCGTTTGTCTAATAAAAAAAGGAGTTATCTGAAAATATGCCCACTGTTCCTGAATACCAAAAGATTGGGTTGTTTTGGTGAAAGAACAGCCTACGCGAAAATAATTAGTTGGCATTTATTAGTTTATCAAAAATCGCTTCAAAGGTTTTGAACGTATCACTATCTAACTGACAAAGCCATAAAAGGTAGCTTTTTTCTTTGAATGTCCATTCGATTGAAGGGTAAGAGGCAATCAAGGCATGGTATTTCTCTCGTTGTTCACTGGTAGCTAATAACCACCGCTTCTCAAAAATCTTTTTCTCTTCCATTTTTTATCTATCCCCCATAAAGAAACGTTGCCTGAAACTTCACTAACGGGCAACGTAAATCTAATGATACGCAGATCTATATTTAGTATACCAAAGAAAAATGAATTTTTTTAGAAGATGTGTAAAATTACAACGAATTTCTTTTATTTTGCTTTTTTTCGGACATTTTTTACAGGAAAGAAGCATTCTGTTGAAGGGAACTGTTGATAACAATGTTTCTGATAATGCTAAGAATGAGTAGGCAAAAACTTTGTATCCTTCTTATTGAGTCAAGTGGTTACAGGTAATAACAAAAATGGACGATCCTTTTTAAATCATAAGGAATCGTCTTTTTTTATAACGCTTTTTTTTGCACAAACTTTCAAAATGCCTTATTTGAAAAGAAAATGAAAATCAATTTATTCACACAGGTTTGCAAATCTTGATTTATTGCTCGATGAGCAACCATGTTAAATTTAACCTCGATTAAAACAATAAAATTTCGTCAAAAAAACATCTTTTTTTAAATCTTATCTATGATATTTAGTGATTTTATATCGAATAGGTTGTTCCGATAAGGTCTAAGACAGATTTTTTTGAGGGAGTAAGAAAGGACGCGTGATAAAAAGTGAAATGAATCTTTAACGTACGAAAGAATAGAGCAGCAGGGGTGACTTATGAATAACTACTTTAGTGAAGAAGTCACAGGTTTGTTATTGATCAGTCAGCGGACAATGTTCTCCATTCTAGCAGCGGTGATTGGCTTAGAAGAAAATACGAAGGCTTTCTAGGACAAATTATCTCATGAGGAAGGATGAATTCGTACAAGCATCATTAACCGCACAATATGAATAAATGCAACGATAGAAAGATATATAGGTTAAGTTGGAAGGGAAAATAAAATGAAAAACAATTTTAGATTGAAAGCAACAGGCTTATTACTTGTTTGCCAAATGACTTTGTCATCATTACCAGTGGTAACGATGGCCCAAGAGCATGAAGACTTGGAAGAAAATTATAACATAGAAAAACTAGTGGACGGGTTAGAAGAGAAGCAGCCAGAGGCAGCAAAACAAGCTGAAAATGAACCAGTCGATCCACAAGAACAACATTTAGCACCAGATGATACTCAAAAGTCAGAAGCTAGGGATATAACGGACACAAACGCATTCTCTGAACAAGTACTACAGATGAATACTCAAGGAAGCCCCATCTATTCTTTGAAGGGCCTTAACAAAAGAGAAACACTCAATACAACTGGAAGTAGTGCCTATATTTTTAATGTATGGATAGAGGAAGATGCGAATGGGTTACCTGTGTTCAATCATGATATCAGTAAGCATTTCAGAAATTATGGCGCGAGGGTTACATTTAGCAATGGACAGTCGGCTCAGACAGTTAAAAATGCTGCGACAGGCGCCCATATGATTTGGCAAGTAAATTTAAATGACCAACTAAGACCGAGACGTGGTGATACCTATACGATCAGAGATCTTGATACATTTGGAACGCCAATCCATGCAGCAGCTACCGGCGTCTTGAGGGAGGATCGCTATTATGAAGATGATCGCCAATTCGGGCAAAGTGTCTATGATCTTTTTGTAGGGGATACTTTTGAGCAACTACAAGAAGGTGTAACACAGCAAACAATTGCATCAACAAGAAGTAACTTAGAGGATCAAATGTTTCCTAGTGAAGAGAAGCAAAGATTGTTAGGACTTTTAAGTTCAGCAGAGGAGATCATAGCCAATCAGAAAATTAGCGACACCACTTTAAATGGTCTAACGACTGAATCAACACAAGCAAGCGGTGAGGCTGAACCAAATGCGACGATTTTCATTCGCGTTGGAGAAACAGAACTTGCAAGTGGACGTGTAGGAAGCGATGGCAAGTATAGCGTAACGATTGAAAAGCAACAAGCGGGCACCGTGGTTACTGCGCAAGCAAGACTAGGCGATATCGAATCAAATATTGCTGAAACAACCGTTATTAGAGAAGGAATTGAGGAAACAACGATTTCTAAGCTAAATACTGACTCCACAAGTGTGATGGGAACCGCTGAGCCAAATGCGGAGATCACGATCAAAGCTGGTGATACCGTGATTGCAAATGGACGCGTTGGCAGTGATGGCATCTATTCGTTAACGATTGAAAAACAACCAGCAGGTACCGTAGTCACTGCGCAAGCAACCTTGAATGGCATTTCATCAAATATCGCGGAAACCATAGTTGAGCGAGCAACGATTGCCGAAACAACGTTGAATGAAGTGACAACCACAGACACGACTGTTAGTGGAACAGCCGAACCAGATGCACAGGTGGAAATCACGATTGGTGATGAAACCAAGAATGCCACTGTCGATAGTGATGGAAAGTTTGCAGTAGAGATTGATCCGCAAGCAGCAGGAACCATGATTACTGCGCAAGCCAGCATCGATGGAATGCAATCAAATATTGCTTCAACGATCGTTGTCAATGATCCAGCAAACACCGAAGGCACGATCACACCAGATACCTACAATATTTCTTCTGGCGAACAATTCCTGAGAGGGACGTATACCGGTGATGTTGCATCTGCCCGGGTGTATGTCAATGGATCATCCGTTCGTGGTGGGAATTTTGCTGGTGGTTCGTTTGAATTCTTTATCGGCAATCGCATCCAATCCGTAGACGATGTCGTAGAAATCGAAGCCTTGGATCAATATGGCAAGGTACTTGATCGGACAACCGTTGAATTGACTAGAGATTTGGCTGGTACGATCACACCGGATCAATACCGTGTTGGCGAAACAATGATTACTGGGACCTTTACGGATGATGTCAACTTTGCCCGTTTAGTAATCAATGGCACGCCTTCTAATGCATGGGGTGGTACCTTCAATGCCGATGGCACCTTCTCGTTTTATGTAGCAAATCTTGGAATCAAAGCCAGCGACAAAGTTGAGATTCAAGCGTTGAATCGTCAAATCAACGGCAACACGGAAGCAATCGTTGTGTTAGAAACGAAAGAAGTAACGGTTATTGACCAGCTTCAAGGGACGGTCACACCGGATCAATACAGTTACACCGACACCATGATCACGGGAACCTTTACAGGAGATATCAATTTTGCCAACTTGGTGATTGATGGACAGTCTGTAGGGAACTGGGGTGGCACATTTAATAAAGAGACTGGCCGCTTTGAATTCTTTGTTCACGCCCAATTTAGAGAACAGATCAGAACAGCAGCAAAAGTAGAATTGCAAACCTACCATCGTGAAACAGTCGATGGACAAACGATTGATCATAAGCTGGTGTTGCAGCCGGTAGAAATCGCCAAAGCAGCAGGCTCGATTCAACCAGCAGCCTTCAAAGTGACAGAGAGTGAAATTACCGGAACTTTTACTGGCAATGTGAATTTCGCCAACTTGATCGTTGATGGGCGTTCAGTTTCATGGGGTGGTACCTTTAACACAACAGACCAAACCTTTACTTACTTTGTCAATCAAGATACACGTAATTTAATTCGCGATGCAAAAACAGTTGAATTGGTTGCTTACCATCGTGAGGTTATTAGTGGCCGTCCGGTGGACACCGAATTGGACCGCAGTGTGGTTCCCATCGAAAAAGAATTTATTGGCACGATTACGCCAAACCTATACAAGTTAGGGGATCGAATCGTTACGGGAACCTATACAGGCGATGACGTCAACTTTGGACGACTAGAAATTGATGGCATGATCTTGTGGGTGAGCGGTTTTGCGGATGGTACTTTTACCGCCTACTTGAACCCAGAACAAGCCAACAGCGTGACGAAAGACAGCCAGATGACAATCTATGCATTGCATCGCTTTGCTGACCTAAGTACACGAGAGATTGCACAAGCAACCGTTTCGATCACAGAATAAGAAACAGAAACTATGAGAGACCCTTGTACCTTGCCTGTTGCAAGGGTCTCTTCATTGATAGAAAGAGAGAAAGCAAATGAACATGAAGAAAAAAATCGTTAGCCTCTTTAGCCTTGCCCTCATGGGGAGTTTTTTAGCGGCTTGCTCGACGGATGACCAAGCAAAGACGGATACTACCCAAGGCAGCGAACCAATCGAACAAATCACGGATCAAAGCAATGCCGAGCCGCAATCGATCATTGGTGGATTAAAGATCATCATCGACAAACAAGAAATCAATCAAAAGAAAACAGAAGATGGGGAACAAGTTTTACATACATTTACCATCACAGCAGAAAACATGGGGTCAGTTGCCGCTGGATTAGGTTCGATTGATTTTCTTTTAGAAACTGAAGAGGGAGAACTTCTTGAACTTGACCATACCATGGCGATGTTTGGCAATGAGATCGCTGTAGGTGAAACCATCACAGGACAAGTTTCCTTTGCTTTAGAAGAGGGACAAGTGGCGAAAAAACTGATTTATAAACCTGGTGAAGAAAAATTAGCAGAATGGGATGTTAAGAGCGAATGAAAATAAACGTTATTGGATTGGGGTATATCGGGCTGCCCACAGCACTTACTTTTGCAAACCATGGGATGGAAGTCGTTGGGGTTGATGTGTCAAAAACAGTCATTCAATCACTTCAAGCAGGTCAGGCACCAATCGAAGAACCCGACATTGATCGTTATCTAACACAAGCTTTAGCAAAAAAGACCTTCCACGCACAGTTGGTACCAGAAAAAGCGGATGTCTTTATTATTGCCGTACCAACGCCAAATATCGCCGATCAATTTGGTAGTTGCGACTTGTCCTACGTGAAAGCGGCGATGGCTGCTATCTTACCCTATCTTGAAAAAGGCAACACAGTCATTGTTGAATCGACCATTCAACCCCGCACGATGGAAGACATCGTTGGACCATTTTTTGAAAAAGCAGGCTATACCATTGGAGAAGAACTCTATTTGTTGCATTGCCCAGAGCGAGTTTTGCCAGGGAAAATCTTTGAAGAGCTGGTGATGAACAACCGAATCATTGGTGGCATGACCAGCGCTTGTACCCAACAAGGCAAACGCATTTATCAGACCTTCGTCAAAGGAAACGTGCTAGAGACTTCTGCAAGTATCGCTGAGCTATCGAAATTGATGGAGAACACCTATCGGGATTTGAATATTGCACTAGCCAATGAATTGGTCCAAATTGGGGATCGCCTAAAAATTGATGCACTCCAAGTGATTGAGTTAGCCAATCAGCATCCACGGGTCAATATCCATCAACCAGGACCTGGTGTCGGCGGCCATTGCTTAGCGGTTGATCCATATTTTGTGGTGGCGGCAGCACCTGAAGACGCGAAGCTGATCCAGTTGGGGCGGATGATCAATACAGAGATGCCTGAATTCATTGTAAAAAAAGTCGAAGAGATCTTAGCGATCCATGGTGGAAACAAGATTGCGGTTCTAGGGTTGGCTTATAAGGGCAACATCGACGATGCCAGAGAAAGTCCAGCTGTTGAGATCGCCAAAAGACTGAAACAAAAGAACACTCTGCAGGTCACCACCTATGATCCTTATGTCGCCACTTCTGATGTTGCACACATTGAAGCTGCACTAACAGACAGTGACCTGGCATTGATCCTCTGTGACCATGATGCCTTTAAAGCCATAGAGCCAGCAGCCCTTCAAGCGATGAAACAAAAAATCGTTTTTGACACGAAAAATATTGTGACAGATAAAACAAGGTTCGATGTTGCCTATTCTCTCGGGGCATTACCAAACGCCCAGTAAATGGTTTGAGTGCTATTTCTGTTATTGAAAGGGAAAACCGATGAATAAAGAAATAAATATGAAAAAAATGAAGCAAGTCCTTCAGCAACGCATAGGCTGGATTCTCATGATCATTAGTATTCCCTTATTAGCGATGTTTCTTTATCTAACCTTTCTTGCTGAACCCATTTATCAAAAAAGTGCGCAGCTGCTGATCAGTCAGTCAGAAACGACATCTGGCAATCGACTGGAAAACCAGACCATTCAGGCAGACCTGCAGCTCGTTAGTACCTATAGCACCATCATTATGAGTCCTCGCATCTTAAATGAAGTCAGTGAAGCGTTAGAGGGAAGCTACGATGTGGCTGAATTGTCGGAGATTTTGAGTGTCACCAATGCCACCAACTCGCAGATCATCGAAATCAACGCGTACCATCAAAGTCCGAAGATCGCAGCTGAAATCGCCAATACGACCGCCAGCGTTTTTAGTGAAGAGATCCCTAAGATCATGAACATTGATAATGTCACGATCTTAGCCGAAGGGACCGTTTTGCCACAAGAAACACCAGCTCGGCCAAACAAGTTTTTGTTTTACAGCTTGACCACTTTCTTAAGTCTTCTTTTCGCTTTTACGTACCTGTTTCTTCTATTGGTTTTTGAGCGTAGCTTTGCTTCGAATACGGAAATTGAAGAGGTCTTAGGGTTAAAGGTCATCGGTGAGATAAGCAAAGAAAAACGAGTTGCTTCGTTCAAAACCATTCAGTCGAGAAGCCTAAGAGGGAGGAAACGTGTGTGATGCGTAGTATGAAGGAAAACTATTCGATCATCAGCGAACAAGTCAAGTTGATTCGCGAGAATGTCGATTATTTGTGCCAACAACAAGAAGCCCAAACGATTTTGATCACTTCAGGAGAAAGTGGCACGGGAAAATCCACGGTCTCGGCAAATTTGGCGGTCGCCTATGCCCAAAAAGGAAACCGAATCTTATTGATCGATGCGGATCTGCGTAAACCCACCCAACATTATTTGTTTTCACAAGAAATGCACGTGGGCTTGTCCAACTATATTCGACGGGACATCTCGATCGAAAGCTGTATCCAACAAGTGATTTTAGAAGATTGTGAATTTTCAATTATTACCAGTGGCGCAATCATGCCAAACCCTAATGATCTGCTTGCTTCTTCGAAAATGACTGCAGCCTTGCAAGCGGTCAAACAGCTATACGATGTGATCATTATCGATACACCACCAGTCAATGTCGTTTCGGATGCCTTGATCCTAGCCAAGAAAGTCGACGGTGTGCTTTTAGTCGTTCATGCGGACAAGACGACCAAACAATCCGCAAAAAATGCCGTCAAAAAACTGCGCCTAGTCAATGCCAATATCTTTGGTGTCGTGGCGAATGGCACGGATACGACCGAAAATTACTATTATTAAGGAGGGAAATTTTGTGGAAAGACCCGCTTTAGACAAGCAGCCAACGATTCAGGCTACTGGCTATTTACGCTGGAAACGCACGATAGAAACCATCTTTAGCTTGAGCTTATTAGTCGTTCTTAGCCCGCTGTTACTGCTGATTTGTATAGGGATCAAATTTTCTAACTGGCAGGCACCGATTATTTTTAAGCAAGTTCGTGTTGGCAAAAATGAGGCCACGTTTGTGATGTACAAATTTCGAACGATGGTGCCTGATGCCGATCAATTATTAGGGCAATACCTCGATAAAAACGAAATTGAAGGGGCCATGTTCAAGCTGAAGAAAGATCCACGCGTGACGCGCCTAGGCCGTTTATTAAGAAAAACGAGTCTTGATGAATTGCCCCAACTGATCAATGTCTTGAAAGGGGAGATGGCACTGGTCGGTCCCCGTCCTCCTTTAGAAAGAGAAGTCGTCAGCTATTCAGAAAAAGACAAGCAACGATTGACTGTCACACCTGGATGCACAGGGTTGTGGCAAGTCAGTGGACGAAACGAATTAAGTTTTCAAGAGATGGTCGCATTGGATCTTTATTACATCAATAACCTGAGCTGGTTATTGGACTTGAAAATAATTATGAAAACGATTGGCGTTGTTTTCTTACCCAAAGGAGCATTCTAATGGAGCAACAAGTACGTGTATCACTTTTAGGCAGTAATCTCGATTCCTTAAGCTTTCAGGAAACCATTACTAAGATCGAGGCAATGATCGAACAGGGGACGCCCGCACAGCATGTTTCGATTAACGCGGGAAAAATAAACTTGATGAGAAAAGATCCCTCGTTGCGATCGATCGTCAATCGGGCAGCTTTGGTCACGGCTGATGGTCAGTCGATCGTCTGGGCAGCGAAATATTTAGGTTGCCCAGTACCAGAAAGGGTAACAGGCATCGATCTTTTTCGCGAGCTGGTCAAATTGGCAGCAGAAAAAGGCTGGCGTCCTTATTACTTGGGCGCAACTGCCGAAGTCGTAGAAGCCGTCGTCAAACATGACCAACAGCTCTATCCTGACCTGAACGTAGCTGGGTTTCACCATGGCTATTTTTCCGAAGATGAATCATTGGACGTGGCAAAAGAGATTGCACGGACGCAGCCAGATTTGCTGTTTGTCGCTTTTTCGAGTCCGCAAAAAGAGATTTGGCTCGATACATTTAGCGAAGTATTGCAGGTGCCCTTTGCGATGGGCGTTGGCGGCAGTTTTGATATCGTCGCAGGCAAAACCAAACGAGCACCTTTGTGGATGCAGCGGTCAGGGTTGGAATGGTTTTATCGCTTTGCGCAAGAGCCAGTCAGGATGTTTGATCGCTATATCATAGGAAATCTACGCTTTTTACAGTATGTGTGGGGAGAAAAAAGAAGAAACGCATGAAATCAAAACAGCAAAGCAATCACCGCTTCTTCATGGGCCTTGTCGCCATCTTTCCAATTATCGATGTGTTAAATGGCTTATTTCTTAGTTTAGGCATTCCTTTTCCGATTGGCGTGTTCTATCGTCTGCTGTTCTTTTTGTTCTTAGTGCTCATGATTGTCACAGAAACGGTCCCTCTTCATTACTATACGTATTTGACGTATGGGTTTATCGCTGCGACGCTTACGATTTTTCTGTTACAAGCGCTTTTTCTAGGGTACAGCTGGCAGTGGGTGATTGAGGATCTCTCCGTGTATATCAAATACCTCTTATGGGTATTGATTCCTTATTATGTCTATCAACGAAAAAACGACTTCTCCAAACTACACTACGATAGCTTATTTATTGTCATTAGTGTCTGTTTTACCCTCGGTTTGCTGATTCCTTATTTTTTAGGACTGGGTTATCAAACCTATGACAATTCTGATGCTGGGTACAAAGGCTATTTCTTTGCTAATAATGACACGAGTTTTGCCTTTATTGTTTCCATCACCTTTACACTGCAAGCACTGATCGTTTCGATCAAAGAACAGACCCACAAACTTTCGTTTTTCTTCGCCAGCTTATTTGCAGGGAATTTGGTGTGCTTGGTTCTCGTGGGAACCAAAACAGGTGTCTTTTATGGAATTGGCGCGTTAGTGTACTTGCTCCTGCGATTGATCATAGGGGTGGAACGAAAGGCTCGGTTGCAACAGCTATTCATTTGGCTGCTCAGTTTTTTTACGATTTTTTGGTTGTTCATACAAGGCTTGCCGTTACTGATCCAAGCCGTCGAAGGAACCTATCTTCGCATGGTGTATTTTTATCATCTTTTCGATGGAGACTTGATCCGCCTGTTTTCTAGTTCAAGAAGTGATTTTTTGATTGGTGGGATGAACGCCTTCTTAAATGATGAGGCCCGACACTTTACCATGATCTTTGGCCAGGGCTTTGAATACCGTTTGGCCCACTTTGGTCGTCTTGGCTTAATTGAAATGGACTTCTTCGACACCCTTTTCGGGCAAGGCCTACTAGGAATAGCGTTATTGCTGCTAATGCTCGCCTATTTTGTTTACTTAGCCTTTCAGCCGAAAAAGCGATCGGTTTATAGTTTTGCCTTGATCGTGGTGCTTTTTTATAGTTTTTTTGCCGGTCATGTTTTGTATTCGGCATTGTCTTCTACCTTCTTAGGATTGATTTGTGGAGGCATTATTTTAACAGAGAAAGAGTGAACAACTGATTGAAAAAATTACTTTTGAGACTGGGCTTTTTCTCCCTCGGTTCGTTAGGTTCAGCGGTTTTAAACTTGGTGCTTTTGCCCGTAACGACTAGCTTTTTGACACCAGAAGAATATGGGAAGACCAGTATGTTTTTCCTTGCACAGACCTTTTTGATATACGTGATTTATCTCGGCTTCGACCAAGCCTTTACAAGAGAATATCATGACCACGAAAACAAACGCGAATTGCTGCAGCAAGCGATGCTCGTGCCATTGCTCGGTTCACTTTTCTTTCAGCTGATCCTAGTGGTTTTTGCGGCAGACTTCTCGCAGCTTTTGTTTGAATCCCCATACTACATCCGTGCGATTTATTTATTTGCTCTTTCGTCGGGGTTGCTGATTTTTGAACGATTTCTTTTGTTAACTGTTCGAATGCAAAACAAAGCGATCCAGTTCTCCGTATACAGTATTTTGGTGAAATTCATGGTCTTGTTCATCACGCTGCTGTTTCTCTTTTTTGGTCCGCCGACCTTTATTACGGTGGTCTATGGCATGCTCTTCGGTCAGATTATCGGGGATTGTCTGTTGATTTTGGCAAACCTGGCGCTTTTTATGCCGCTCATTCGCCAAATCGATCGCAACCTGATCAAAAAGCTGAGTCGTTTTGGCTTGCCGACGGTGGTGGGAACCTTCCTCTATAGCTTGTTGATGATTATCGACAAAATGATGCTGCGCTATTTTGCTGATTTTGCCGCATTGGGCATCTATACGGCTGCCTTCAAAGTGGCGAGTGCCTTGATGCTTCTACAAGTTAGTTTTGCCAATTTTTGGATTCCCACCTCCTATGAATGGTTCAAAAAAGGCAAGCCCTTGATCTATTACGAACGAGTCAGTCACTTTATTATGTTCGTCTTGTCGATTTTCTTTTTACTGATGGTCTTTTTCAAAGAAACGATCGTCATTTTATTGTCGCAGGACTACTTAGAAGCCCAGTACTTGTTTCCCTTGTTATGTTTTTATCCCTTGATGATGACGATCAGTGAAACGACCAATCTGGGGATCGTTTTTTATAAGAAAAGTCATCTGAATATTGCAGCCTCTTTGCTAGCGGTCTTAGCCGCCTCCCTTTGTCATCTCCTGCTCGTACCGACAATTGGCGCCACAGGAGCGGCTTGTGCCACGGCATTAGGGTACTTGGTCTTCTTTTTTGCCCGTACATATTTTTCGATGACCTATTGGCAGGGATTCTCAGTCAAACGGCAAATCAGCTTGTCGATCGTGCTGTATTGCTTTGCACTGTTTACGGCATTCAATCGCATTCTTTGGCTGGAAAAGAGCCTTGTGTTGCTGCTGCTGCTCTTCGTCGTTGTTCTTTATCGCAAGGAACTAAAGCAGGTAACTAGATTTGTAAAAGAAAGGAAAACCAACAAAGCATGAATATCTTACTTATCGGTCCAGATCCAGCAGCAAAAGGGGGGATCGCAACGGTCATTCATAATTTCCAAAAAGCAACAGCGCCAGAGGACGTGCGGTTTGTCGTTCACAAGACCTGGTCGGAAAAACGGAAATATTGGACGCAGCTTAAAGCGTTTCTGACGTTTCGTCGACATATCAAAAAAGAAAGGTGCCAGATCCTTCATTTCCACGTTGCGCAAAAGGGCAGCTTTTATCGCAAGAGTTTGCTGTTGTTGTTAGCACCGAAACACTGCAAGACGATTTTTCATATGCATGCTTCGCAATTTGATCAGTTTTATCAAAACAGTCCTTCTTGGGCAAAGGGGTGGATTCGTTTCATTTTGTCTCGGGTGGATCAGCTCGTAGTGCTCAGTAGTAGCTGGGCAGCTTTTTACCAAACGATTACAGATACCCCCATCGAGGTCCTGCCAAATGCCGTAGCGGTGCCAGAGGAATCCCTCTATGATCCCACCGCCAAATGGATCATCACTCTTGGCAGGATCGGGCAAAGAAAAGGTAGTTTTGATCTGTTGGCAGTTGCCAAAGCAATGGCGGTTTCCTTCCCCGAGGTTCGCTTTATGTTGTTTGGCGATCAAGAAAACCAACAGGTTGCCCAACGACTCCACGAAGAAGCCCTCACCAATGTGTTCTTAAATGAGTGGGTAGCAACTGATGCGCTACCAGCTGTTTTTCGTAAGGCAGCCATCCATTTTCTCCCTTCTTATCACGAAGGCTTGCCGATGGCGATCTTAGAAACCATGGCGGCAGGAATTCCCAATGTAACGACGAAGGTGGGGGGAATCCCAGAATTGATCCAATCGGGTGAAAACGGCTACCTAGTAGCAGCCGGTGATACTCAAGCAATGATCGAGACCTTGAGCGGTCTGTTAGCTAACGAGGAAGAACGAATCAAAAGCAGCCAACAAGCCAGAGCAACGATTGAGCAACAGTATGCCTTAACGCCTTATATGAAGCGCTGGCAAAAGATTTACAAAAAGCAACTTGATTAATGTTCAAATTGTTGAAAAAAAGGAGAGGTACGATGCAAAAAATAAAGGTATTATCTATTTTTGGTACACGACCAGAAGCCATCAAAATGGCGCCGGTCATCAAAAAACTAGCAAAAGATCCACGCTTTTTATCAAAGATCGTCGTGACAGGGCAACATCGAGAAATGCTTGAGCAAACGTTAGCTGCGTTTGAGCTGACCCCTGATTATGACTTGGCTATCATGCGAGAAAATCAAACCTTATCCAGTATCACCAGTCGTATTTTAGAAGGACTCGAAGGTGTTTTTCAATCAGAAGAACCAGACGTAGTGTTGGTTCATGGCGATACGACGACGGCAGTCGCAGCTGCGTTGGCCGCTTTTTATCAGCAGATCTTGATCGGTCATGTGGAGGCTGGGCTGCGAACAGGCAACAAGAATGATCCGTTTCCAGAAGAAATGAATCGCCGATTGATTGATCAACTAGCGGATTTTCTCTTTGCGCCGACGGATCAAAGTCAGGCAAATCTGTTAAAGGAAAATCACCCCCACGACCGCATCGTCGTTACTGGCAATACATCTATTGACGCTTTGTACCATACGTTGGCACAAAAAAAAGAGCGAAAACCAATCAGTGAGAAAAAAATCCTCTTAGTTACGATGCACCGACGAGAAAACATTGGGCAACCCATGGAACAAGTGTTTCGTGCACTAAAACGGATCGCTGTTGCTTATCCAGCACTGACGATCGTCTTTCCCATGCATAAAAACCCCCGTGTTCGTAGACTTGCCCAGCGTTATTTAGAAGGCCAACAAAATATTGAGCTGATCGAACCGTTGGATGCCCCTGCGTTCTACCAATTACTGGCAGGCAGCTACCTGGTTTTGACCGATTCAGGTGGGATTCAAGAAGAAGCGCCCTCCTTAGGGATTCCTGTATTGATCGTACGGGAAACGACGGAACGCCCAGAAGGGGTGGCAGCAGGGACTTTGAAACTGATTGGTACCCATGAGGAGCGTGTGTATTCAGAAATCGTTCATTTATTGTCAGATGAGGCAGCGTACAAACAAATGGCGCAAGCCAAAAATCCCTATGGAGATGGACAAGCCAGTGAGCGGATCGTGGCTGAATTAAAAAGTTATTTCGAGTAGAGGAAGGCGAACCTATGAGACAATTCCAATCATCTTTTGTCATTAGTAAAACGACGCTAAGATGGCTACATTTGCTAGAACATATGGAGCATACTTCTCATACACCAATCCGTGGGTTGTCAAAAGTGATCAAAAGCTCTAGCCGAACTATCATTGAAGATTTACAAAATATTAAGGAGTATTTCGAGGATGCTATCGACATGGAAACGTCAAACAGCGGCTATCAGCTGCAAGTCATCGATACAGAAAGCTACTTAGAAAAAAAGCGAAATTTGATCAGTAACGAGCCGTTGTTTCGCATCTTTGAGAGCATTTTTTTAGGGGAAATATTGACCATCAATGAGTGGTCAGACATTTTGTTTATTTCCCCTGCCACGTTGATGCGTTACTTTCGAAAGATCGATCCGATTTTAGCGCAGTACCAGCTGACGTTAAACAAAACCACCGTTGATCTTATCGGTGAGGAAGTCAATATTCGCCATTTTTTTCTGAACTTTTATTATGAATCCGATAGTACGCCGCATACCGTATTTCCGCCGTTGATCATTCACGAGATCGGTTTAAATTTGAAAAAAGAAGAATTCGACAGCAATTTCTCTAATCTTGCCTTTGAGGAAATCAGTTACATGCTTTATATCATATTAGAGCGAACCTCTCATGGCCATTACGTTACGCTCGATCCAGCCATCGTCAAGCAGTTTCGCAAAGCGTATTATCTTGAGCTGAAAAAATTAAAGACGATGCTATCGAACCATTTACAAACGACGATCGCCGAAAAAGAGATCATCTACTTTTATGCGTTGTCGATGGGGAAACGGACGGTATTTGATATTGAGATGGAAAGGGATTTTTGCAGCAAGCTAGGCAAAGATTCTCAGATCCTGCAACTAACGCAACGCTATTTGAAGGAAGTGGTCACACCACCTTATGCTCTTGAATACAGCTCGGTCTTGATCCAGTCCTTTTTTGCGACGATCCTACTAAAAAATAAGCTTTCACCAGTCTTGAACAAAGTGATTCCCGATTTGATTTCATTTGTAAAAAAAAATTTCCCAGAAGAAATGGCACAAAACACAGCGTTCTTACAAAAACAATTTAAACAACTGAAGTCTCTGTCTTTAGATACGATCGTAGATATCAGCGCAGTGTTTACCATCCAAATGGACTGTGTGAAAGAATTGTACTGGGGAAAGCCTAAAAAAATCGCGTTTCTGTTAGAAGGAAACCAATTTATCTCGCAACGCATTCAGGTCACTGCCCGTAAGTATCTAGGTAGTTACCAGAAACTCTTTTTTCCGAATGTATTAGATATCAATCCTGGCTATTTTGAGGCGAACCAATTTGATATCATCGTCACCAATTATAACGAGCATATGTCGAATTTCTCTTGTTCTGGCGTATATTTATTGTTCAATAAAATCCCAAACTCAACTGATTGGCGCAGACTCATGTCATTGATCGACTTTAAACTTTAGCAATGGTCTAGGTGCAAAATAATTCTCAGATGAAAGATAGGAATGATGCAATCATGATGAAAAAAGGACAGATGACACCAGAAGCCTATTTAAACAATTACAGCGAACTTTGTTATTTGCAGGAATTTCCCCTAATCAAGCAAGTATGCACAGAGTTGCAAACACGATTCAAAGAAATTTGTTATACCGAGTACGACAATGTGCTGCAACAAATGGCGGATTTGCTAGAAATCGATGCCCAACTACAAATGTTTTTAGAGTTTTTCCGACACGACTTTTTTAAAGAAATCGAATTAGCAGAAGAAGAGATCGTCAAAATGATCAAAAAGGACAAAAATGTCTATTACCGACAAATGGCAGGGATCGGCACGAACCAGAAAGCCCCCCATGGGTTGATCTACCTCAGCGAGAAATGAACACTCTGATCGGCTTGATCGATCAGAGTTTCAACCACTCGTTGTGTAGGAGATGTTCTTATAAAATAACGAGTTGTCGCTGCAACGATTCCGCAAAATAGTGCCTGAGAAAATGTCTTACGCGTTGTTCAAAACCACCAGACGCAAGATTCGTGGATTGATTTGGTTAAGTAATCGATTCCAATCCGTGGCATCTGGAAAAGATTTTAGCAGGATACACTCGACTTCAAGCAAATATTCCATCGTATATTCCGAATAGTTGGTTACTAGCAGATCAATTTGCTTTTCCTTTAAATAGGCTGGGGAGAGTTCGCTGGCATCAGGATAATACAACGTGTGGAAGCGTCCTAGATATTTCCGTACGATACTTTCGGCATATTCGCAGACATATTCATTTCCTTCAAAAATCACGGCGATCGTCCGTTGTGTTCCCCAATTTTCTTCTTTGATCGCTTCCATGTGAATCGTTAGACTGGCACAAAAGTCTTCGAGATAAGAAGGCGAATAGAGCTTTTTGACTAGCTTATGCTTTGCCAAAAATGCATAGTTTCTCTTATATTCATGGGAAAATTTGTCTTTGACGAATTGGGTAAGATCGTCAATATTGACATTCATGATGGGAGAGAGCATGTCGCGTATTTTCACGATCGTAAAAAACGACTCTAACCAGTGCAAGTCTTTTTGTTCATCGTAGGAATTGCCGCGATTAATGGCATAGAAATCTTTTGCCACTTGTTTGATCTCAGGCCAGCGATTGTAGGATTGGCAAAATTCTTCGATCGAAGGATGATTGATTTTTCGACGACAGATGAGGCAAAGAAGCAAATAAATGATTTCATCTTCAGGTAGGCGATAATGAAAATAAGAATAAAGGATCTCCGTCAACGTCTCTGGAGAAATCAATGAATCGTACGCATAAAAAATCTCCTTCAGCTCAGGAGAAAGTTCGACCTGCAACCCTTTCTTGCTGCGTTCCAGCGTGATGTAGAGAATATAGGAAAAGTAAGAAAAGGTAGAAGCCGGCTGTTTTTTTGAATGCAAAAGATTCGTGATCTCAATCACGGCATCTTGGACATCCAATGACGGGAAGATCGTATTGACATTGATATCGGACTCATAATAAAACAGACAAAAAAAGCGGCGAATATCGATCTCGGAACCCACCAGTGTGACAGGATTCGTTGATAGGCGAAGGTTGAAGGGCTTTAATAAGCCATTCATTTTTTTTAAGTAGCCAAGCAATGCTTGTTCAGAAAGATTAAGGGTCAGGCTCCAATCCAGCACCGATTGTAATTCATCGAAAAAAATACTTTCGAGAATCATAAAAAAAGGTTCATCTTTGACTAAATTTTGTTTTTGTTTGATATATGCCTCGGGATCCAGTTCTTCAAATAAATAACCAAACTTCGAGGAGTAGATTTCGATTGCATCATTGAAATGTTCACGAATCATAGCAATGTCCGCAATGATCGTGCGAGTACTGCTTTTTGTTACTTCTGATAAATCGCCCAATGTTGAAGACGGATTCTTCTCAAATTCATTTAATAATTGCAATCGTCGAATTAAAGAACGATTTTTGATAAATTTTAACTGAAAATTTTTCATAGATGCCCCCGTTGAATTTAAAAAAGAATTAATCACATTATAAACAATTGCTTAAAATACTTCAATTTTTATGTTTATTTTTAATTTATTTGACTAAATACAAAGTTTTTATTATTCTAATGAATGTAAACGTTTGAAACTATTTGGAACAATGTAGGTTTTTTCACCGACAGGTGAAAATTGCTATTTTTTTTTAAAGAGATTTGACGCTATAGTGAGACCATAGTCCGATGCTTAGGAGTATTTGTTTTTTTTCAAGAGGAAACCTGTGAATTGTTGGTTGGATCAAAAGAGAGAAGATGGAAAATAAATGGAACTAGCAAGTGCGTGAATGTGCCATCAATACCTAGAAATGCAGTGTCGTTGAAGGCTGTCCACGAATGAGATAGAAGGAAAAGAGATTGGTTGAAGAAAATTTACGGTTACTAGAAGAGGGAAACTGGGAACGATCGTACAGATAGATTACGAGGAGGCTAATATGCTGGCAGAAAAGATAGCGGGAGCAGAAGAATATTTGGCGCATTTTCAAACAGAGCTAGAAAAACAAGGGGTGTTACGCTTTTTTCCAAAACTAAATGCCTTTTATCATCGGTTAGCAAAAGAGTTTTTAACGATTTTTCATAGCAAGGAAGAAAACCTGTTTGTTCAATGGGGCAACTTATTGGCGATTGATGCACAATTGCAAATATTGATGGAAATCAGCAACAATCGCAAAGAAGGATTGCTAGATGACCTTGGGATGAGTGAGGAAGAAGTCATTGAAATGATTGAAAATGACCATAAGTATTTTTATCGTGAAATCACGGGGGCAAAGCTAACGCAAAAACCTAAAATGGGCTTGATTTATTTGAGCGAGCATTTAGCAGAGTCCTGAACATTCATTCTTGGTGCGCCGAGTTGTGTCTGAGAATTGGGAGAAAAGCTTGCGATAAATGGAAAACGATGACGAGCAATAGACTATTGGGGAAGTTTTATAGATAGAGCGTTTTTGGGATAGAAATGAAGAGTAGTAGTGGGGCGAAACGGACAATTTTCAGGTGGTAAGGACCCTTGAGAATAACCAAGAGCAAAAGGGCTACTCAAACAACGCAGTGGGGAAGGCAATTGGTTGGTCTTCCTTGCTTGAGTAAGAGCTTTTTTAGAAACGTTAGACTGACTGGTCAGGATCGTGGCAATGACGAACGCTGGTTGACCTTTTCGGCGAAACGAGTTACCTTGTAAGACAAGTCACAAAGAATACAAAAAGCGTATGAAGGTAGGACATCAATGGAATGAAACTTTTTATCATTTTTGCCTGTTTATCGGTAGGCATATCGGTGGCACAATATGGCGTATATTATTTCTTTCCCAGCATATCTGTGATCCTTCGCAGCTGGTTTCAATTGGGACAAGTCATTCTTTTGCTAGGCTATTTCTTTCTGCTGGTTATGTATTTTTGGGTGCAGCGCGACAGAACAAGGAAAGAGAAGCAATCTTTAGGAGAATGATCAATAGGTAAAGCACAAGGATCTGCAAAGAAGCGTTTCTTTTAAGTAGGAAGAAATAGCTTATTTGTAAAAAAAAGTATACATAAATGAAACGACCCAGACGATCCTTTTCGTAGGGGCTTACTTAACATAAGAGAATTGGCAGCAGATGTTTGCTCCTTTTGGTGAAAACCTAGGAGTGATCGTCTGCTGCTTTTTTGGTGCAATTGAACAGCCAATAATATATGTTTTCGGACGTGTGGAAGGGAACTGTAGAACAAGAAATTGAGAAATTCTTAAGGGGAAGGTTAGAAGAATCGATTCGTTCTGTAAATAATAACCAAAAATGGATGACTGAAGAATTATTTGTAAGAGAGTCAACAAAATGATTCATTTAGGAATTGTTTATTTGGCAAAGCGGCATTTCTAAGGAGTAATGAGGGATGTTAGATAGAGAGGATAAAGCAATGGACAGGTAACGCCAAATTTTTAGAGCCGCAATAGCCATCGGAGTACTCTTTGTTTTGACAGCATCACCTGTATTGAGAACAACGGATTGCTCAGTAAAGGGCTGGATAAGTGAAAGTGTACGGTAAAAGTGGCGAGCTGAAAGAAGAACCATAGCTGCTGCTCCGTTAATCGTCGAGGAACCACCCAACCATTTTCCGCAGAAAAATACCCAACCGAGCGGAAGGATACCACTGATAGACATGCTCCTTGTTCTTATCAGTTTAGTGATTCTAAGAAAAACGACATAAAAGAAAGAATACCCGACAAATGTAGCTTGGGGAATCAAATGAAAAGAGAGGAACGTTCTTAATAAGGATGACACTCCTTTTTTGACGTTATTTTATTGTACTTTTATACAAGGAAGAACTGCGGGTGCTTTGGAGAGTGATATATGTTTTTTCTATGATAACAAGCGTTTTGACATATGTTAAGGATTGCTCACTTTAGTCAGATTCTCTGGTGAACAATTTATTTAAAACGGGGGTTTGTTTTTTTATCTAGGCATCGATTTCATCAGCCAGTGAATTTATTGATTTTTCCCGCATCACAAAGATAGCTATAATGAAGTATATCGAGGATAAAAACCAGCGTTTTTGAAAGCCAACTGAAACAAAGACCAATCGACTTTGTTCAAGGTTACCGTCTAAGTGAGGGTGTCTAAAAAATGGTGGTTTTTAGGCTTGATGATGTCAAAAAGGGGGAGGGAGAATGAAAAAAGCGAGGGGGAATGTTTGGGTCCACCTGATAGTCTTCGCAGCTTTTTTTCAAGTGATCAGTGCTTCGACGATTTTGGTTTCGGCACAAGAGCAGCGTTCCGTCGATACAGAAGGCTCAGTGCAGTTCACGGGTGTCTATGAACCAGACAAACCAGTACCTTCACCACCGACCGGACCGATACAGCCTGGCGGCGATGGGGGACGTTTGCCCCAGACGAATACCCGAAAAAGTTCCAGTGCCACGGCACTCGGATCCTTGCTGCTATTGATCGCTGGCTATGCAACAGTGAAGAAGACACGCAGGTACCAAAAAGAACGAGCAACCTCACGAACACCAGAAAAATTGAGCAAGAGAGAATAAGGGAATGATCTTATGAGATTTTTGCGATTTGCAACGAGTACCGTACTTGCCGCAACCCTTTTGATTGGCGGGTTCCAAGGGACCGCCGCTGAAGTAAGAGTCGCTGAAACCGATGGTCAAGTCAGCTTTGTGCCCAATGACCGAGACCCGACGGAAGTCATCCCACCTGATCCAGGACCAGACGGACCAGATGTGGTGATCCCGCCGATCGGACCAGACGGACAAACAGGGCCATTGACGATCGCTTATGCGCCGACTTTGGATTTTGGTACCCAAGAAATCTCCAACCGCGATGCCGTCTATTCGATGGTGGCAGAGGAACAACAACTAGCGGATACTCAAGGGGAAGAAAACAAAGTGCCCTATGTTTCTTTCGCCCAAGTACAAGATACCCGCGGGTCAAATGCTGGCTGGCGTTTGACGGTAGCATTGAGTGCGTTTGAATCTGGGACGCAGCACAATGAACTGCGAGGGGCGCAAATCATCTTTGCCTCACGCGAAGTCGAGTACATTAGCTTTAATCAAGAGAATGCACCGTGTGCCCATGAAGCGGGCTTACGTTTGGATGCCAATGGGGCGGCACAAGCTGTTCTGACCGCCGATGCGGGCAAAGGGGCAGGCACCTCATCCGTTGTTTGGGGCGATCAAGATGAGCTGAATGCACAGTTCCATGACCAAGCGCCGGTGGTTCGCAATGAGGCGATCCAGTTGTTCGTCCCGGGAGCCACCGCCAAAGATGAAGCCCTCTATGTGGCGACATTGACATGGCAATTGAGCACCACCACCCCCCAATCAGGAGAAACAGTTCCAACGGCGCAAGCCGATGAAACAAACTAATTTAAAAGAAAGAAGGAATAAAAATGAAATGGATTCGCTTAACAACAGTCGCTGTACTGACCTCTACGATCTTCGCAGGCGGCGTACAAGTAGTAGCAGATGAGGAAGAAAATAATCAACCAAGAACACCACTTTTTGAAGTAGAGACACCAAATGAGGTTAACTTTGTCGAAGGGGAAGATGACGTTGATGACGTTGAAAATCCAATTCCTTACCCACCAGTTATCATTGATCCGCTCCCAGTAAAAGGTCCATTAACGATCGTTTACGTGCCAGAAATGTTCGATTTTGGTGAACAAGCCATTACTTCATCTTCAGCTGAATATTCTGTGATTGCTGAAATGCAAAAAGTAGATGAAGAACATCCACTTGCAATTGATGATGAGCTTACAGGCGAAGTTCCTTACGTTTCCTTCGCACAAGTCAGTGATACACGAGGAAACAGTGCGGCAGATTGGACGTTAAGTCTTTCTTTAACAGATTTTGTCGGTAAAGATACAAAAGATATCCTCTATGGCGCCCAGCTTCACTTCATTGATCCGCAGATCAAACACAATGATGGTACCGGGCCTGCTAACGAAGCGCCTGTAGCACCAGTAACTGAAACTGATGGCGATCGTGTGATTTTAAATGCTAATACAGATTTAGCATCGAGCATTCCAGTCATGACCGCAGGAGCCAACCAAGGACAAGGACGCTCCTCTGTCTTCTGGGGAGACCAAGACAAAATGATGGAGCAGTTTAATGATGATGATTTTAACGACACGATTCTGAATGATCGTATTCAGCTGTATCTTCCATCAGCTGCGACTCCACAACAAGACACCTATACAGCAACCTTGACCTGGACATTATCTACCACAGTAGGTGAAGATGGTGAAAATGGTGGCGATGAAAATGGCGGCGGTGAAGAGGACAACGATTCAAATCAAGAAGACTAATCTTCAAAGCAACGCAACAATAATGTGAAACAACTGGCAGGAGTAGACCGTTATTCCTGCCTTTTTTTGGAAGGAGAACCAACAGTGATCGAACAACCAACAAACCAACGCTGGCTGCGGCTTTTGACTGCAATGATCATGCTTTGCTCATTGATTACTTTGCCGACACCAGTACGAGCAAATGATGACTTAGAATCAGAGTTGAATTTTTTTGTCACCCCGATTTTCCCTGATAGCCAGATAGAAGGCGGTGCCAGCGGCTATTTTGATCTGAATTTAGGCGCAGGGGAACAAGAGGAATTGCAGTTACGCATCCAAAATACATCGGAAGAAACCATCGACGTCGAAGTATCGGCTCATACTGCCTTCACCAACGTCAACGGAGTAGTAGAATACGGTCGTGATGCCGAATATCCTGATCCGACATTGCCGGCCTCGATTGCCGAATTGATTGAAGCACCCGGGGTCATCACCTTAGAAGCCCAAGAAGAACAGATCCTTACCCTTCCTCTGACGATGCCTGAAGAAGAATTTGAAGGAGTACTGGCAGGATCGATCCGAGTAGAAGAGGTCCGCGATGCAGCGGCAGCGGAGGCGGAAACAGAAGGAATCGGGATTCGTAATGAGTTTGCCTTTATTTTAGGAGTCGTCGTAAGCAATAACCGCTCGTCAACGGATCCGGGACTTGAATTGCTGGAAGTTTTTGCCAGTCAAGTCAATTATCGGAACGTGATCAGTGCCAAGATTCAAAACTACACACCGACTTTCGTCAACCACATAGAAATTGATGCCGAGGTTCGTGCCAGCGGCAGCGACACCGTCTTGTATGAAACACAGCGCACAAGTATGCAGATGGCACCAAATTCGCATATGGATTTTCCGATCCCTCTAAACGGCGAGCGTTTCCGTCCAGGAGACTATGTCCTGACTATGACGGCCCGTTCACAAGGGGAGGAATGGCATTGGGAAGAACCCTTTACGATTGCGGCTGCTGATGCTCGACGTTTGAATGAGGAAGACGTGACATTGGAACCAGAAACAAATTGGTGGCTGATAGGCGGAATCGCCGCACTTGTTTTGTTGCTGATCATCGTTGTTGTTTTAATCATTAACAAGAAAAAAAAGGCTAAGGAAAACAGTGAGCAATAGAAGAAAAGACACAGAAAAACGAGCGATCACATAAGATAGAAAGGTTTTATATTTCCTTGTCTTGCTTAGCTGGAGATGTTTCCTTCATGGAGAAAAGGCAAGCGGCAGCTGCAGTCCCATTACTCTTTTTTAGTCGTTCTTAAAAAATCAGACAAGCAGACAGCAATACCCTCGCTTTGCTGCTAGCGACCATCGATTTACTGGTGAGAGGAGCAGTAAAAGCAAAAGGGAGGCAGCGTTGTTCCGATGGAAACCGTTGATACCATTATGTGAGCGCAGAAAAACGAGGTTTTAATAAGAATCAAGCAGAAGCTGCTGGAAATTGCCTGCAGCTTCTCTTCTTTCGGATGTGTGGGGAGGTGAAACGATGAGAAACAAGCCGTCTTTATTGATGAACAGTTTATTTTCAATGACGCGCAAACGGCAACTGACGATTTTGCGGCAGTTGGAATGTTACGGTCATTTAAGTGGGCAGCAGTTGGCACAAGCGTGCGGTGCTTCACGGCGGACGATTATTTCAGACATTGAGGAACTTCGCCAACTGTTTGGGGCTTCGACGATCCTCGCATCTGCCAGCAATGGCTATGAATTGGTGATCCAAGAATTGGCGGAGTATCAGGAAAAAAAGCGAGCATTGCTGGCGGATGACCCAAATCTGTTGTTTCTGCATTTCTTGTGTCAGCAAGAAACGGGGATACCTGAAAAACTGGCTGCCATCACCGGGTTAGGCAATCAAACCTTTTTGAAACAATGCCGCCAGCTTCAGACCTTGTTCGCTGCTTATGAGCTGACTTTGAATAAAAAGCAGTGGTGCCTAGAAGGGGCAGAAGGAAATATACGGTATTTTTATAAAGCCTTTTATTTTGAGGAAGAGGAACAGCCCCACCAACTCTTTGAGCAGCTGGCTGAGACGTTGACACTGCGGTATCGTCCCTCCTTGCCGATCGATCCAGTGGTTTCGCTGCAGTGGACGAAGGTCTTTCTTTTGCGGGCGCAACAAGGTGGGCGCTTGGAGGAAAATTGGGAAATGGCTGACTTTTGTCGGTTGTTTCTTGAAAAAACGGGCTTTGTCATCGAAGGCTTGGAGGTCTGCAGATCCTTGTCGCAGCAAGAACGGTGTGTCCTGCTATTCCTGATGATGGCAGATGAAGGGGTACTTTCGTTTTTATTGAAACATCCATGGGTCGAAGAAACGGTGCCGTTTGATCCAAGCGATAGTTTGCGAGAGACGTTTCCTAAGCAAGCAGAGACATTGAGAGAAGATCGCGTATTCGTGCAAGTGACGTTAGCAGTCATGTTACTGGATCGACTCTTCCATGTGCCCCCTCCATTACAGCGGGATCGTCAAAAGCCAGCAGTGTCTTCTGGTATTGGAAAGTCTACGGCACTTTCTAGCGCTGCTTCTCGCTACTTGGTGACATTGGGGGAGACGTATTTAAACAAGCAGCAGTTAAAAAACAAACAGCTGATGATCACCTATCACTTGAGTGGAAATGAGAAAATCAAAGGCTGGATCAAGCAACGTCTGAGGGATTGGCTGGTTGCACAAGGAGTAGATGTCGTCGTCGAGGCTACGAGTGAGCTGTCGATTTTCACCGCCCGCCAGGTGTTGGTCACTGATCAACCGCTCTTTTTGTTAGAATTGGAACAGCCCATCTATCGGTTGGAACGACCGATTGAGCCAAATTCCATCGAACGCCTCGGCAAGGCAATTTTAGCCGATTTTCTTGGTTCATGTGAAGGCTCGATTCCTAGTGAAGAGCTTCCAGCAGCGTCTGCCCTTCGCTAAAAGCGGTAGAGTCAACGGTATAATCAGTCAAAGGCTACGTACGACGTAAAATTATGGTAGAGGAGCAACAGGTATCATGGGTCGATTCCAAAAGCAATGGGCACTTCGTGTGTTGGGAATAAGTTGTCTGCTACTGCTGCTGTTCTTTTTCTTTTCAAACTACAAAATTGCTCGGGTCAGCGGTGAGTCGATGGTCCCCATCATTCAAAACAACGAGTTAGTCCTTATTCAAAAGAATCAGCTGCCCCATCGCTATGATCTCGTGGCTTTTGAGCATGAAGGGCGGCTGATCGTAAAACGAGTGATCGGGGTTCCTGGCGATTCTTATGCTCGCAGTGGCAATCGCTTGCTATTGGGTGCCTCGGGTTCCTATTATGATTTTTCCTATACTTTTACGCTGACGCAAGAAACGGCGAGGGAACTGCCAATCGGAGGCATCTTGCAACCAGGTGAGTATTTCGTCGTCGGGGATGCCATCATGCACTCGATCGATAGTCGTGAATTTGGCATGGTGACGAGCGAGGCGCTTCGTGGGATCGTCTTGAATTTATTTTAAGGGTTCAACGAGGTCAGTCAGCGTGTCGGATTGAAAATCGAGGCTTATTTAGAGACCGAAAGCTGGAAAGGGGGATGTCCGTGAAGATGGTTTATGGCAGTATACTGTTGCTTTGTTTTGTGGCGATCGGGGTACTTGCTCAACGGGGATACCTCGAAATCTTTGTTCGAAGGCTTGAGCGGCAAACAAACATGACGGAGTTGGAAAAAAGAAAACTGGCTTTTTTTAAGCATAAGATTCGTAATGAACATTCGTTAGCGTTGCTGATGGTCAGTGGTCTGTTTCTTTTAAGTCTGCTGCTTTTTACCTTTCCCCATTTTTCCTTACAGACGCAAGTTCGTAGGATTGAAAAGGAAAGCCAGCAGCTGAAACAGGAAATCTTGCATTTACAAAAAGAACAGATGGAAGGGATGCAACAATTGTTATCGGTGTACCCGTCTGCGGGGCTCCCTTTTGAAAGCCTTGCCTGGCAGACGCTGCTGATGGCGGATGATCGAGAAGCGCGATTTCAGCTAGAAGAAGAATTTGGGACACAAGTGACGCCCTTTTTAGGACCGACCGTCGTATTGATCCATATTAACCAACCGCTGCAAGAAATCACTTTAACGAGTGCCAGTCATTTGCACTCAGTTGCCGATTTTTCCACTTGGGAAGCCAACTTGGAACGAATCATCGATGATCTAGCGCAGGCGCAAGGCGTGCAACGGTGCCATTTTGTTTTACAAGTAGCAGATGCGCCCGATACGTCATTTGAACAAACGATCGTCCGTGATGCCCAGGGACAGTGGCAAGTACTCAACCGAAAAGAGCTTGCTCAAGCTTCAGACACGGGCGTTTAGAAAGAAACAATCAAAAGAGTTATTGATGAAAGGGAGGGATTCATGGGATGAGTAAGAAGAAGGGGCGTGGGTGGTTTTCTGCTCAGACGCTATTCGATGAAATGAACCAAGTATCATTGAAAGAATTAAAAGGATTTGAAGAAACGTATGAGAAAGAAAACGGATCTGCTGAGGCAACTGTTGTCAGTGGACCAGTCAAAGAAACGATCACCGATACCTCAAAAAAGAAGGCTACGAGTAACGATCAAGGGCTAACGGATACCAGTAGTAAACACCAAAAAGGCAAAAAGCAGGGGCAACGAAGCGGGCAGACGCTGGCAACGTCTCCTTCAGCACAAGCAGGGCTAGAGGAACGATCAGCGCCAGAAGGATCGCCTAAGCAACCGGCGCAATCTTGGTCGTCAGAAACGGGCATGCCACATCCGACAAGCAGTAAAGGGAAGAAAAAGCGTAAAAGCACCAAAAAGCGCAATGACACCGTCAATGCGCCCTTACATGGCTATCAAGAAAAACGCTCCTTTGAAGAGTTTAGCGCAGAAGCCAACAAGGAGCAGTTGGAGCTGGCCCCTGACCTACCAGCAGATATGAGCTTTGAACAAACCCACCAAGAGTTAGCATTGGCACGTACGAGAATCACCGAACTTGAAAAAAGGCTCCATGCAGAAGCCTTGCATCGCTCACAATCGGATATCCAGCAAGTGAAAGAAAAAGCGATTTTTGAACGCTTGGATTGGGCGAGAGAAAAACAATGGTATGAAAGCAAAGCCCAAGAACAAAAACAGCTGCTGCTCCAAAAAGAAGAGGTCATCACAAATCTGGCGAACCAACTCGCTGAAAAAGAAGCACAGCTGGAGGAGCAGGCTCGAGGCGTTCAGGAAGAAGAAGCCGCTGCACTTCGCAAGACAGTCAATGAGCTGCAAAAAGAAAACCAAGAGTTACAAAAAGAAAATCAGCAGTTTCAAGCAGAAATGCGGGATATTTTGCTATTTGCTAGAAAGAAAGCAGATCGGACGCTTGAAGAAGCGCAGGTTGAAGCAGAACGGATGATCTACAACGCTGAAATGCGCTTGAATATCGCTCATCGGACGGCAAAAGAGATCCTTGATGAAGTGAGCGATACGAAAGAAAACATGAATACCCTCTTTGATTATTTGTATGAACAAGTCTATTCACTAGCAGACAAGCAAGTATTTGAAAAGTACCAAGAATAATAGGTTTGCTTCGGGTCACTAGAAGCAGACAGATAGTCCTGTGAACGATACATAACGTTAGCGATCTTCGCTTTGGGCGGTGAGCGCTTGAAACTTCTCTTTGTTTCTCAACGACATTTTGATTGGGAAATGGATTTGTTCTGTACCGGCTGCGATCGCTGATTCGTAATACCAGCACTTATGGTCGATCAACGCCATCGATTGCTGCAAAGCGTCTATCTGCGCTTGCAGCGCTTTTTTTTGTTCAAGAAACATTTTATGGCGTTCTTGCAGCGAGTCATCACCAAGGCGTGTCAATTGTGCATAATCTTTGATCTCTTTAATGCTCATGCCTGTTTCCTTCAGACATTCGATCAATTCCAGCATCTCAATTTCGGTATCTGAAAACAAACGGTAGCCAGATTCTTTGCGCGCCAACGTCGGCAAAAGGCCTTCTTTGTCATAATAGCGGATGGTTGACGTAGGGATATTTAAGGCTTTCGCAACTTGGGATATCGTATAGGTCATTTTTTTCACTCCTTAACATTGACTTTAAAGTTAACTTTAATGTTAGTATGACAGTAAGCAAAGGAAAAAGCAATGAGGAGGAAACAGAAATGACAGAAAAAACCATGAAAGCTGCTGTATTAAAAGGACCAGAAACGATCGAGGCCAAACAAGTCCCTGTGCCGAAAGTGGAAGAAGGACTGATCGAGATCAAAGTTTCAGCTTGCGGCGTCTGCGGCAGTGACGTGCATATGTGGCAAGCAGGGAAAGGTTGGGGCAAAACAGGGGAGTCCGATTTTATCATGGGTCACGAGTTTTGCGGTGTCGTGACGGATGCAGGCGATAGTTCCTTTAAAATCGGCGATCGCGTTGCTTTTTGGGCCAATCTTTATTGTGGGAAATGTGATATGTGCCAAAAAGGGCAAGAGCATTTGTGTCGGGAAGTAAATGGCACCAATTATATCGGCTTTGTCTGCAATGGCGCCTATGCCGAACGGTTTGTCGGAAAAGCGTCCAATGCTTATAAATTGCCAGATACAGTTTCAGATACAGCGGCTAGCTTGAGTGATCCTTTGATGGTTGCCTATCATGCCGTCCGCAAATCCAACATCAAGTTAAATGACAAAGTCTTGGTTTCTGGAAGTGGGATCATTGGGCAATTGATTGGCGAATTGGCCAAAAAAGCTGGGGCTTCTTATGTGGCGATGTCCAAAATCAACGATACAAAAATAGAGAAAGCCAAGGAATTGGGAATCTTTGACGATTACTTTGACGCCAAGGATCCAAACCGTGGGGAAGTATTGAAAGACGCGTCTGCTGGTGGGTTCGATTTGATTTTTGAAGCAGTCGGTTCCAGCAGTTCCTTAGCGACGTGCATTGAGGCTGCTCGTCCTGGTGCAACGATCGTGGCGATCGGAAATTCCGTTGCTCCCGAAATTCCTTTTTCATTAAATCGGTTGGTCTTGCAAGAAATCAAGCTCATCGGCAGTGTTTCATGCACCCGCCAAGAATTTGAACAAACGATCGACTTGATTGCTAGTGGCATGATCGATCCCACAAAATATATCACGGATGAATACCCATTGGAAAAACTGCAAGAGGCGCTAGAACGCCAAACGTTAGAAGATGATCCATTGGTCAAAGCGGTTGTGACGTTTTAACGCTACCTGCGGCACAGAAGTGAAGAACTTCTGTGCTTTTCGTTTGTAAAAAAGCATCTGGAATAAAAACACAAGCCCCCTCTCAATGTTGATGTGTAGAGAGGGGGCCAATGTTCATTTTATGGCGTAACTATTTTTTCCCAGCATTCTTCACACTTTCTGCCACGACTTTAGCAACATCAGGCTGAAACGCATCTGGAATGATAGTGGTCGGAGTCAATGCTGATTCGGGGATCAAACTAGCGATCCCTTGTGCTGCTGCGATCTGCATCTCGATCGTGATGTCTCTTGCTCGAGCGTCTAATGCGCCTCGGAAGATTCCTGGAAAGGCCAAGACATTATTGATCTGGTTAGGGAAATCACTGCGACCAGTACCGACGATAAAGGCGCCAGCTGCCAGTGCTTCATCAGGAAAAATCTCTGGCGTTGGATTCGCCATCGCAAAAATCACTGGTTTTTCTGCCATCGTTTTGATCCATTCAGGGTGCAGCACACCAGGAGCGGAAACGCCTACGAAGACATCTGCTCCTTTGAGGGCATCTTCTAGTGTCCCTGTTAGCTGTTGACGATTGGTGACTTTGGCAATTTCTGCGTGATGGGGCGCAAGTTCATGGTTCGTTTCTGAAAGGATCCCTGCTTTGTCGACGACCGTGATGTGTTTGATGCCAGCGGCAAGAAATTTTCGGGTAATGGCAAGGCCAGCAGAACCACCGCCGTTGATCACGATTTTGACCTCTTCAAAGGATTTGTCGATCAGCTTCAGGCTATTGATCAAAGCGGCTAAAACGACGATGGCAGTCCCGTGTTGGTCATCGTGGAACACGGGGATCGGTAATTCCTCAATCAAGCGTCGTTCGATCTCAAAGCAGCGAGGGGCGCTGATATCTTCTAGGTTGATCCCACCAAAGGTTGGTGCGATCGCTTTGATCGTTTGAATGATTTCTTCGGTGTCTTGCGTGTCTAGGACGATCGGGATAGAGTCGATCCCGGCAAAGCGTTGGAACAAGGCCGCTTTGCCTTCCATGACCGGCATAGCAGCTTTGGCACCAATGTTGCCCAAACCTAAAACCGCCGAGCCATCGCTGATCACGGCGACGGTATTTTTCTTCGTGGTCAGGGTGTAGGCGAGTTCTTCGTTTTCCGCAATCGCCGATGAAACAGCTGCGACCCCTGGAGTGTAAGCGATACTTAAATCGTCTTTTGAGTCAATAGTGACTTTAGAAACAACAGCTAATTTTCCTCCATTTTCCTCGGCTTGTTTCATAGCTGCTTCTTTGACATTGATCGTTGACATTCTTCATTTCTCCCTTCCGATTTCAAACAATTAAAATAATAGTCGTAACAGTGCGGTCATTGAGATAACGGTGATCGCACCACCCAAACGTGTAGCTACTTGGGCAAATGGCATCAAATTCATGCGGTCGGCGGTACTTAAGATCGCAACATCGCCAGTTCCTCCCATCCCGCTTTGGCAAGCAGAAACGATGGCCGCTTCGATGGGGTACATATTCATAAAGCGAGAAACGACAAAGCCCGTGGCGATCACGGTGAAAACAACGCTGATAACGACTAAAAAGTATTGCCAGGTCAGCATGCCGACGACATCCTTCAAAGGAATATAAAGCAGTCCTAATCCTGCCATCAGTGGAAATGTAAAGTTACCCGAGATGAATTTGTAAAGCTGTTTCGATCCTTTTTGGGTTTCTTTTGGTACGACATTCAAGTATTTCAAGAAAGCGGCTGCCACGATCATGAGAACAGGTCCAGGGAACCCAGTGACGTGTTCTAACAGACCGCCGAGAATAAAGAGCGTACAAGCGGTAAGCACACCTGCGCCCATCAATTTGACATCGATTGGCGATTGATCTTCAATCAACGCATCCTTCAAATCATCCCCATCAATCATTTTAACGAGTTGGCCTTTTCCTGAAAGCTGCGGTTTTTGTTCCCCTAAGCGAGTCAACAAGCCAGTACAAACGATCGCGAAAAAATTGCCGATGATGGTGGCTGGAATCAACTGACCGACTAATTGCTCGCTACCTAAACCAGTGATGGCACTATAGCCTAAGGAAAGCGGCAAGATTCCTTCCCCAATACCGCCAGCTAAAACAGGAGTCACAATAAAGAACAAAGTGTGTTTCCAATCTAGCCCTAACAGGACGCCGACAAGCGTACCTACACCCATCGCTAAGACCATGCCTAACATCATAGGAATGATCATTCGCATCAACCCTTGGACTAAGATTTTGCGATTCATCCCTAAAATACTGCCGCAAACCAGACAGGCGATATAGAAATAAAGAAAGTTCGCTTGCTTCATTAAGATATTGGTTGATTCCAATACGTTTTGATTGATGAGATTAAAAAAGACCAAGATTGACGGAATCAACAAAGAAAAAATAGCGGGACCACCGAAATTCTTAATGATAGGGATGTTGGCACCAATCGTTCCTAATAACCAGCCTAAACTTAGGATAACTGCGAAGCCACCCAGCATATTGACAGGCAGTTGCTGCAGAAAAGCAGTGATCAAGATAATGGCAGACATTACCAGATAGACGGGCAAAGGAACGGAACCAACATAGAAAGACCACCACTTTGCTTTGGTTTGCGTTTTTTCAACAACGGGTTGTTTTGCGACGACTTGTTTCATTCAAATACCTCCTTTGGATGTCTCCAGTATAAGGAAGCGCTCACAAACAAAGAAGATTATTTAACTAATTTAATTAAATGCAACTTAAAAAAAGACCTTCGGAAAAAGATTCCTATGTTAAAATGAGCGTGTAATGAACGCTTATTAGAAATTGAGGAGGAACGACTATGCGGGAGCGGCCAGTCCGGCTGTGGGTGCTGTTAGTAGGGATTTTTACCAGTACCTTATGTATCGTTCTAACATTATTTTATGTACTGATGATGATGGAACAAAAAGAGCAAATGCACCGAGATGAAGAAACGCTGCTGCTATCGATCGGTCGTCAGTTAGCGTCAGAAGCGGAGGTCAAGCAAGCACTGCGGGATGAGAAAGCCAGTCCCCAGTTGCAATCATATACCAATGAATTAGCAAAAAATTATGGGTTGGACTTTATTGTTTTGATGAACCAAGACGCTATTCGGATCACGCACCCAGATCCTGAAAAGATAGGTCAACCTTTTACTGGTGGCGATGAAACACCTGCCATTGAAGGCAAGGAGTCTCTCTCCATTGGCAACGGCACCTTAGGACAATCCTTACGGGGGTTCGTTCCAGTGAAAGAAGATGGAGAACAACTTGGCGTCGTGGCATTAGGGATTAAAATGACTTCACTGCAATCGTTGATCTTACTATCGCAAAAAGGCTATCGGAAAGCATTGTTCATCAGTTTGCTATTAGGCGGGGGAATTGCATTATTCGTGGCATTTTATTTGAAACGCCAACTGCACAATCTGGAACCGCAAGAAATTTCACGTCTGTTAGAAGAGCGCAATAGTATGCTGGAAGAAACCAAGGATGTTGTTTTTGTCTTAGACTTAGCCAAGAACATCTTGCTGGCAAATCGAGCCGCCACGGCATTGCCGCTTGCTACTGCATCAGAAGATGGCTTGGTTGGCCAATCCCTGCTAACGATCCTGCCTGCTTTGCAGCACGTCGATTTTGACAAGAAGCAAGAGCGGTTAGTGCAGCAAGAAGGGCAGGACTATGTCTTTTCATCGGCGCCGATCATCGTGAGAAATCAGCAGATAGGGTATATTATTTTTCTAAGAAATGCGACGGAGTCCTTATTTATTGCGGATCAGTTGGCAAATACGACAGCCTATGCGACGGCACTGCAAAGTCAAGCCCACGAATTTATGAACAAGTTGCATGTCATCTATGGTTTGGTGGACTTAGAAGCATATGAAGAGTTGACGATCTATTTAGATGATATTTTGAAACCAGAGAAAGAATTTGCTCATCGGCTAGCGATTCTCATTAAAAACCCTTTGCTGGCAGGTTTTTTGATTGGCGAGCGGCAAAAATTTTTAGAAAAGAAATGCCAGCTGTTGGTAGAAATTTTTCCAGAGATTCCCCAAGGAGCCGTTGCACATGAAACCAAAGTCTTATTAAACCTTTATCAATATATGCATCATCTTTTGCTGCAAAAACATTTGACCCAAGAGGTATTTATGAAAATCGAGTACCAAGAAAATCAACTGCAAACGAGTTGGCAGCTAGCGGAAGAAATGTTGACACCCACGGAACAAGTGACTTTACAGCGAGTAGGCTATTTTCAGCAATTGTTGCATGAAGTCAACGGGAAAATCACTTTTCAAAAAGCCCAAGGTGTTTTGGAAGTGACGATCACGAATGATTATCGGAAGGAGCAGCTATGAAAGCCAATATTTTGATTGTTGAAGACGACCCGATGGTTCAATTTATTCATCGCAGCTATTTAGAACGTTTGGCGGTTTTTGAGCGAATTTTTTCGGTGGAAACAGTGGAAGAAGCGCAAGAAATGCTGCAAAAAGAAACCATTGAGCTGCTCTTGCTGGATATCCATTTGAAAGATGGCAATGGCTTGGAGCTGTTGCAAACATTACGGGAACAACAACAGGCTGTGGATGTCATCATGATCACGGCTGCCGATGAAACACGATTGATCAGCCAAAGCCTGCATTTGGGGATGCTGGATTATTTGATCAAGCCGTTTTCCTTCGAACGATTTGCCCAAAGTATCCAAGTATTTCAGCAACGACGGGAAAGCCTCAAACATCCACGGATCGCTCAGCAGCAAATCGATCTGCTGCTGCAGGGAAACCAAAAAAGTCCGTGGATCGAACTGGAAAAAGGGTTGACAGAAGACACGCTTCAGCTGATCCAAGAAACGATTCGTACCATCAAACAGCCATTTACAGTCCAAGAATTGGCGCAAGCTTGTGCATTGTCCCATGTATCGGTACGAAAGTATGTCGCCCATTTAGAAAAGACCAAAGCCATTTGCAGCGAAAATGTGTATACAAAAATTGGGCGTCCATATAAACAGTATTTTTTGATCACTGACAAAGAAGAGTGAGCTTTGTTTTCAAGCAGCTGTTTTTTATCCTTATCAGTGTTTTTGAAGCTAGCCAGTTCCCACGATACTCGCCAAAAACAACGGTTCAAGTGATCTACCACTTGAAGGGGCGGTCGGTGATAGTGGCTAAGACAAAAGAAACAAGCAGACCCAATGCAACTAGGAAGGACAAGCATCTGAGTGTCATCATGTTTTTTTCACTCTGAGAACGCCTTTCTACAAAAAAACCGCATTTGTCATTCAGCCAAGTGCGGTTTTTTTATCCTTTATTTATCTAACGTTTCAATCGCCTGATGAATCGCTAGCAAATCAGGGACGGTGATTTGCGCATTGATCAACAGGACGGGTCCTTTTTCAAAGGTTTCAGACAATGGAGTGGTGCTTAGACAGAGATCGTAGTCGTCGTCGACAAACTGATCACGAATATCAAGGTTGTAGAACCCTTGAAATGGCGCTTTGATCAGTTCTCTGATGGTCAGTGAAATCGCCAGCGGCAAGTCTGTTTCCAGTTTGATCTTGATTTTTTGCTGAAAATCAGCTGGCGGCAAAATCAACGTCCACGCCGTAGCGACATAAAGAGAAAAGCCACTGCGTTTCAGCGGATCTGCTTGGTAGAACGAAGTTTTCGACACTAGCTTTTCGGCTTGCTTTTGTAAATCAGGAAAATGTTCGGTTAAAAACTGTGCAGTATTATAGCCAGCTAATGTATGGTCGACTGGCCCAAACAATTCGATCGTTAAAAGCCCATTCAAGAGGGTATTCACGATCCTACTTTTGCAAGGACGGGTCAACTTGGATTTTGGTGCGAAAGCGGTCATCGACCAGAGCAGTTTTTGGATGCTGGTCGTTGGTTTTTTGGGGGAAAACGCAGCGTCCAGTTGCGCATCGGCAAACGTTCGATCGAGATTGGATGCCAGCCATAGAAAACAAAAGCGGCATTCATTTGCATCAAGAAAGAAGTGTTCCGCTAGTTCTGACGATAAATGGCTGTAAATAGCGGTCTCTTCATCAATCAGAGGATGAAACAGGGAAAGATCTGACCCAATCAAGGGCGGTTTGATCGCCACTGCTTCTGGCGAAATCCGTTGTCCTTTGCGAAACCGCAAAATAGTGACGGCCAAAATGTACGTGGTCATTTTCAATTCGATCGGGTTAAAGGGAATCTGGTTGTTTTGGTAAAAGTCTTGAGCGATGGTTTCACATTTTTTCTGGGAAAGACCAGTAAAGGGCCAATGCAGACCAGCAAATGTTCGCCAAAAGAAGACCATCATAAAGTAGCGGATACGGGCTTCACTGCCTACGAGTCGAACCGTCCCTTTTTGCTTTTGCAGCTGAAATCCCAATGGAGCAAGCAGTTTTTGCAACGCATAGATTCGTTTGCGAACGGTTGATTCGGAGAAGTAATGATCAGCGGCGAATTGGATCAAATTGATCTCATTTTGCAGCAAAAGAGTTTCCAGCAAATAAAAAAAGGGATTCGCTTCCAGCAACTGCCGACTCAATCGCTTGTAGTCTCGCTTGGTTCCAATAAAGGATAACCCCAAGCCGTGTTTGGCAACCAAAATCGGTGAGGGATCGTCTTGCAAGGAAAGCGAGCGTTTGCTTAAAGTGTCGAAGCTTTTTTGGATGGAGCGGCGATCCAAAGCCAACGCTTGACTGATCTCTTCAATGGGAACAAAGCGTTTTTGAAGATACAAAAACCGCAGCAAGTCGATATCTCTCTTGAGGGTGTGTCCAAAAAATGGATAAAAGCGTTCCATAATCCAAGCTCCGTTCTAAAGGTTTCTCTATGTACTCGATTCTCTTATGATAGCACAAAAAACGTGATTTTTTTGCAAATGAAATCGGCATTTTTTTGTCTCCTTTTCGCAGCAAAACCTTCTATACTGTTTTCTGATAAAGACTCGCTTTCCTCATTACTCAAGGATTTTTGTGAGGAAAGCAGTGCGGAAATAAAGGAGCGAAAGCGATGAAACACAAAAGAGGTTGGCAAAAGCATGCAGGGATTTTTTTCCTGTTGTTGATGGGGTTTCTTATAGGCAGTCTAACTGTAAACAGTGAAACCACCACGTATGATTTTGACTATCAAACCGATGCGACCGGGCAGTATTTGACAAATGGAACGGCGCAAGGAGATACGTACAATTACAAGTATGGACAGGCGCCGGGGGTTGCTTTTGATGAAGAGAACTATGTCAATTATGAAGATGAAGCGTATCTGAAAAAGAGTGTCAAAGAAGCAGCGGGTCAAGGACTATTTGATGTAACGTTAGCTGTCAAAGGCAATCAGACCAGTACCCCTGTTGATCTGGTCATGGTGATCGATTATTCTTCCTCTATGACGGGAGAAAAATTGACCAATGCCTTGTTGGGGCTGCAGCAGTTTGGAAATGAATTGGCTGATTCGCTGGCGAATGGTTCCATTCGGATCGGGATCGTTGCCTACAATCGGGAAATCTACACCACCAATGGTTTTTCTACCGATATCGCCTACTTAGAACAATTTCTGCGGGAGACGGCCGAATCCCATTCTGGAACCTTCATGCAAAAGGGCTTGCTGGCAGGCCAACAGCTATTACTGGAAGAAAGTCGACCAGAAGCGGAAAAGCTGTTTATCCATATTGGTGATGACAGTGCCAATCGTAGTTATTTGCCAGCAGATGATGCAACAGTTTATCAAAATACTGGCGCAATCCGCGATTACAATGGCTATCACACGGAAAGCTATGTCGAGTCATTTCAAACATCGGCTACTGCTTACCATACGACAAGTAAAAATCCGTCAGATCCGCAAGCCATTCCTGTTAGCAGTACGGTGGTGACAGACGAAACCCTTGGCACGATCGTTGCGCTTAAAAAATCTGGGTTTACCTATTATTCGGTAGCAACGGCGCCTTCCGCACGAGGGGAATACATTGGGCGTAATCTGGCGTCTGCACCAAGCAATTACTTAACGACGGATGAAAACCTGAGTGGATTGGGTTCAGCATTGACGGAAATCGCCAATCATATCGATAAAACGATCCCTGATGGGACGATTACAGATCCGATGGGCGAGGGCATTCTTTTGCAAGGATCTGGCAAGTTTGATGCCGATCAGTATCAGTTAGTCGGGTGGCGCAAAAATGCGCAAGGAGAGTGGGTCGAGGCGCAGGAAGTTGCAACTGGAGTAACCGTTTCTGAAAAGAATCAGACCATTACGGTCAGTGGGGTAGCTTTAGGTGAAAATGAAAAACTGACCTTGACCTACCAAGTTCGTCTGAATACGGAAGCCCCAGATTTTAGAGGAGAGACGTGGGTGTTGTGCAATGGCCGTACGACTTTAATCCCAGCAAGCGGTGATGAGGCATTAGATTTCCCGATTCCTTCCATCAAAGCACCCAGCGTTTCCCTTGCGGTTCTTAAAAAGTGGGTCAATGTTTCAGCAGCTGAGATTCCCGATCAAATCGATTATCAAGTCAAAAGAACCACTACTACGGCAGCAGACAGTTGGCAGCAGTCAGACCGTTTGACCCTTGAAAAAGCCAATGATTTTCAAGCATCATTCACAAAACTACCCGTTGCTGGTCAAATGGCAGACTTACCAAAATACAACAATCAAGGGGAAGACTTCGTGTATTGGGTTGAGGAAGTCAATGTCCCCGATGGCTTCGAAAGCAGTGTGACGACTGAGGGAGATACCCTTGTAATCACCAATACAAAAAAAGAAACCGAACCAAGCACGACGGAACCAAGCACGACGGAACCAAGTACAACAGAATCAAGCACGACGGAGCCAAGTAGCACAGAACCAAGCACCACAGAGCCAAGTACGTCGGAATCAAGTACAACAGAATCAAGTACAACAGAATCAAGCACGACGGAGCCAAGTACGTCGGAATCAAGTACCACAGAATCAAGCACGACGGAACCAAGCACCACAGAACCAAGTACGACGGAGCCAAGTATAACGGAACCAAGCACCACAGAACCAAGTACGACGGAGCCAAGTATAACGGAACCAAGCACCACAGAACCAAGTACGACGGAGCCAAGTATAACGGAACCAAGTACAACGGAGCCAAGTATGATAGAGTCAAACACAAAAGAATCAAGTACAATGACGCAAAATAGTACTAAACCAAATTCTACCGAGATCAGTACATTACCGTCGAAAGGAAAACAACTTCCCAAAACGAATGAACAAGCCGCCGACTGGTTAGTCGGTTTGGGGGTAATGATTGTTGGAATCGCTGGCTTATTAGTATTTAAGAAAAAGTAATGCAATAGTACGTAATAGAAAAGATCAGGATTACAAACAGTTTTCCTGATCTTTTCTGTAATTCGTTTCTAATAAAAAATGCCTGATAAGCTGGAAACTTATTTATTTCAACTTTGCTTTCCCTAGCTTTCATTGTATATTTAGGTGAAAGCGTATTTAGGAGGTAGCACGAATGGAAAATAAAGGAACCTCAGTCAGAAGTCTTTTGTTGCGCTATTTAAATAATCAGAAAAAACAAGACAATAACTACTTTATTGCACAGGCGATTCTAAGAAGTTTTTCGAAAATCCCTAAGATGACCATTTATGAACTCGCAGAAGAATGCTTTGTGTCGACTGCAGCGATTTCGCGATTCATTCGAATTTTGGCTTTTTCATCTTATACGGAATTCAAACAAGCGGTTGAAAAAGAGATCGATATCGTCAGCGATTATTCCAAAAAAGTGATCCAGCCCGTGGAACAAAGGGAGGAATTTCTGGACGAATTCACCTCAAATCTTTTGATCAATTTGAGGTACGCCAAAGAACATCTCTCGATTTCAGAACTTGAAACAGTGGTCTCTGCGATCCATGAAACAGAAAACGTTGCTGTGTTTGGCTTAGAATTTGCTGCTTTTATGGGACAGCATTTGCAAAGCAAATTAGCAAGCATGGATAAAATTATTCGGATTGGTTTTACAGTGGAAGAGCAATTAAAAATTGTGGAAGAAAGCTCGCCAGATAGCTTGGTTTTGATTTTTTCGATGGAGGGTGGTTTCTTTTACTTTAGTGAAAAAGTGATTGCAGCCTTGAAGAAAAAGGGAATCAAAATTATCGTCTTTACGTTTAAGCATTCTCCAATCATTGAGCGAAGTGCAGACCAAATTATCCTCTGTGGAGAGATCAACGAAAACACCGAAGGGCGGATTGCTATCTTATACATGATGGAGTTACTGATTTATATGTATATGAAAAAGTTCTATTTGCCTCAATAGTTTCATATTTTGAAACAAGACCTTTGGATTTGAAACCAGAGGTCTTGTTTTGTTGTCGTTAGAATTAATCCAGGATGGTATCGTTTTCTTCTAAGGGAAAGGTGGAAGGAACAATGGTCAAAAAAGATTTTTTTTGGGGGGCATCAACCTCAGCATTTCAAGTAGAAGGAGGCTTTGGTAAAGGTGGAAAAGGGATTGCAACAACAGATGTACGTCACGTACCGGAGGGAATTGCAGATTCGAAGATCGCGTCCGATCACTATCATCATCTAAGCGAAGACATTGAATTAATGGCAGACTTAGGGATCGATCTCTATCGTTTTTCGTTCAATTGGACACGTGTCATGGGTGATGGTGATCAGCCGAATCAAGAAGGCATCGATTTTTATAATCGTTTGATTGATGGGTGTCTTGAAAAAGGAATCACACCTTTTCCTACCCTCTATCATTTTGAAATGCCGCAAGCATTGGTAACCAAATTTGGCGGATGGAAATCAAGAAAATGTATTGATTACTTTGTTGCTTATGCAAAAGTTTGCTTTCAGCATTTCGGTGATCGAGTCAAGTTGTGGGGAACGATCAACGAGCAATTGATCGTCACAGCAGCTTCTGATTTAAATGGCAATCACGAAACGGATGCAGATGAAAAAATGAAGCAGATGTATCAAATGAGTTACAATATGTCGCTAGCTGAGAAAAAGACAATTCAAGTTTTTCGAAAAATCGTAAGAGATGGTCAAATTGGTCCCGTGTGCTCTATGCAAGTTGTTTATCCTGAAACACCTTCGCCAAGGAACATCTTAGCAGCTAAGAACGCCGAAGACTTTTTACAAAATTGTTTTCTCGACATGTCAGTATTCGGCGAGTACCCGAAAAGCTACTGCAATTATTTGAATGAAAAAGGTTGGTATCCAGAAACGGAACCAGCTGATCGAGAAATTTTGAAGAAGAATAAACCAGATCTTATAGGGATAAACTATTACTGTAGTACCTGTATTCGTGCCGTTGAACCGGGAGAAGATACAAGCAAGCTACCACCATTTTATCGAAATGAGCGATTTACCTTAGGGAACAATCCTTATTTAACGAAGACGAAATGGATGGAATTTGGTATTGACCCTGAAGGATTATATATAGGTATGCGGTCGATTTATGAAAAATACCATTTACCAATGATGGTAACTGAAAACGGTTTAGCGTATTCTGATAGTATTGAAGACGGGCAAATTCACGATGTCTATCGTATTGATTACTTGGAACAGCATATTAAGCAATGTGAGCGTTTTATGGAGGAAGGATATCCTTTATTGGGTTATAGTCCTTGGTCACTACTTGATTTGGTTAGTTCACACCAAGGGTTTAAAAAGCGATATGGTTTGATTTTTGTTGATCGCACAGATGAAGATCCGAAAGAATGTCGACGAATTCCCAAAGACAGTTACTATTGGTACCAAAATAAAATAAAAAACACTAAAAAGGGGTAAGAAAAATGAATGCATTTATCCACTTTATGGAAAAAAGATTTATTCCCGTTGCGAATAAAATTTCTTCGAATCGCTATTTAAAAAGTGTAAGTACAGGTTCGATGTCATTACTAGGCGTTATTATGTTAGGTGCCATCTTTACAGTTATTTCTAGTTTAAGCTGGGAACCGTATCAAAACTTTCTATCAGTGACCAACATTGGGACAGTGATGAATTATATTCCAGCTTACACAATTGATTTATTAGGTTTGTATATGGCATTTAGTATTGCCTACTGTGGAGCAGGAATATTCGGGATCAAAGAACAAGCTTTGGGGACGGGGTTCATCTCATTGGTATGTTTCCTGTTATTAACGCCACTCACTGAAAATCCCGAAGCAAGAGCTTCATTTTTAAGTACCAATTATTTAGGCGCGCGCGGGGTCTTCGTGGCAATTTTCGTTTCACTGATTACGATTCAACTGATGAAATTGTTTGTGGAAAAAAATATTACGATCAAAATGCCCGATGGGGTGCCAGAAATGGTGACCAAGTCATTTACTTCTTTAATTCCAGCAGTTGTGATTGCATCACTTTTTGGAATTGTTAAATTTGGTTTTAGTGTAACTAGTTATAATTCGGCGACAGATTTTGTTTATACATTGCTTCAAGAACCATTGCAGCGATTGACGGGTTCCTTAACTGCGTTTTTGATTCTTATTTTGATCTCGAATCTCTTATGGTTTTTCGGGATCCATGGTTCAATGACCGTATTGCCAATTCTCATGCCGATTTTCTTGGGTTATCTTGCAGACAATAGTGCTGCTGTGGCGGCGGGAGAAGCAGTCCCTCATGCCATTAATTTTGGGTTATACGATTTGGCATGTTTAGGGGGCAGCGGTGCAACGATTGGTTTAGTGACTGACATGTTTTTATTTTCCAAGAGTAAGCGCTACAAATCATTTTCAAAAATCGTATTTCCAAGCGGTCTTTTTGGTGTAAATGAACCAGTTGTCTTTGGAATGCCGGTAATGTTGAATGTGATGCTTTTGATTCCGTTCTTATTGACGCCATTAGTGATCACTTCTCTTGGGTACGCATTGATTTCCATGGGAATCATTACCGCACCGATTGGCATCCTAGGGGCGGGCTCGTTACCTCCGCTGATCCACGGCATCGTTCAAGGGAGCCTCTCTTTTGGTATCTATCAACTATTTGCAGTTGCTATTTCTATGGCTATCTATTACCCGTTCTTTAAAACCTTAGATAATCAAGCAGTTCAAGAAGAACGTTTAGCACAAGAACAAGCTGGATAAGAAACTCGCACAGGATTTACAGTTAACTATAATAACAACAAACGAGCGCAAGAGTGAAGTGATTCTTGCGCTCGTCGTCTGTGAAACTATCGATTGGAGGACAACTCAGTGAGAGAGACAAGAGAAACACTTTTCAAATTTACAGAGACAAGGAAAAAACAAATTCAGAAGATCGTAGAAAACATGTCAGTTATGGAAAAAATTGGTCAGCTTTTTTTCGTGATTGGACAATCAGGTTCTGTAAAGGAATTGACGGCTTTTATTAAGAAATACCAACCGGGAGGAATGATGTATCGCCCCGACAATGCTGAAAAATTGAAGGATCAGCTAAGAGCAGTCCAAGATGCTAGCACAATACCGTTATTTCTTTCAGCAAATTTAGAGTCAGGTGGTAATGGTATTCTTACGGAAGGGACATGGGTCGGTAATCCTATGCAGATCGCCGCTACAGATTGCACCGAAAATGCCTATTACTTAGGAAAAATTGCTGGGCTGGAAGCAGCTCAAATTGGCATTAATATGGCTTTTTCACCGATTGTCGATATTGATTATAACTTCAAGAACCCAATCACGAATACTCGCACATTTGGAAGTGATCAAAAACGAATTATTCGTATGGCTCAAGCGCAGATAGACGGTTTTTCTGAGAGTAACATCATTCCAGTGATCAAGCATTTTCCTGGGGACGGTGTTGATGAAAGGGATCAACATTTACTGAGTTCGATCAATTCACTCTCCGCGAATGAGTGGATGGAATCGTATGGGACTATTTATCGCCAGTTTATTGAAAAAAACGTCAGCTGTATCATGGTGGGACACATTTATCAGCCTGCGTGGGAGCGAAAACTTTCACCAACTATCAGAGAAACAGAATTGATGCCTGCTTCTTGCTCGAAACTTCTAGTTGAAGGGTTACTAAGAGATACACTGGGCTTCAATGGTTTGGCTATCTCTGATGCAACACCAATGGTCGGTTACACGACGATCATGCCTCATAGAGAGCGACTCGTTGCTTCAATCAATGCAGGAATCGATATGTTGCTTTTTAATAAAAATATTGATGAAGATTATGAAGTGATCACATCTGCTGTAAAAGAGGGAAGCATTCGTATGGAACGTTTGGATGAAGCAGTCGCACGAATTTTAGCAGTCAAGATGTACCATGGTTTATTTACTGAAGTAAGGGAAGAGACAGTCAATAGTACTCCTAAAAGTGTCATCGATCGTACTGAGTATCAGTGGGTAACGAAAAAAATTGCTGATGAGTCGATTACATTGGTCAAAGACAGAGAAAAACACTTACCACTCACACCACAACGATACCCTCGAATCCGTCTCGTTATTTTGGGTGATTCTGACGACGGTGGATTTAAAGAGGGAGGACGAGTGGGTCCGCTTTTTAAAGCTGGATTAGAAGCTGCTGGATTTGAAGTCAACCTTTTCGATAATCAACAATTGGATTTCCAAGAGGTTTTCGAGGCAGGGGTTGAGGATCTTAGAAACAAATTTGATTTGGCATTGTATGTTGCTAATGTTGAGACCGCCAGCAATCAGACAACAGTTCGTTTGGATTGGAATCATTTGATGGCCGCAAATGCTCCCTGGTATGAAAAGGATCTCCCTACCATTTTTGTTTCTACTGCCAATCCCTATCACTTATTTGACATCCCTTATGTTTCAACTTTTATCAATGCGTATACAGGAAATCCAGAAACAGTGGAGGCGGTAATCCAGAAATTGCTAGGGAAAGAACCGTTTAAAGGTAAGAGCCCGATCGATCCATTTTGTGGGGACTTTTTAGCTAGAGCAAAATAACTTTTATAAGAAGGAGGAGAAAAAATGAGACAAAATCGATTACTGAATGATGGCTGGCAATTTCACTTAGGTGAGATAGAAGAGCCAATGAAAACAGTCAGAAAAGCCGCAGCTATCGGTGGCTTGGCAGCTCCGCTTGAAAATGAAGCGGGGGATACTGTTTTGATAGGTGCTGGTGGAGAACATTTTCTACGGCTGATTGCTCAAGGTGATCGTGAAAAAGGCTTGAGAATGTTGGCGAACACTGCTTTGGAAAGTGAACTTGACGAAGATTGGGTATCTGTTGATCTCCCTCATGATTGGAAAAATGACCTTCCGTATGTTAATGATCCCGATTTACTGATGAGTGGATCAAAGCCAGATGGCATTGCCTATTACCGTAAGACTTTTGCGTTAACTCTAGATGAAGTGAACGAAAAGCAAGTGACTCTCCACTTTATGGGCGTCATGCGTATGGCATCTGTCTGGTTTAATGGTGTATTTCTAGGTGATCATTACAGTGGATACTCTGATTTTTCTTTTGATGTCTCTGAACTGATACGCATCGGCTCAGAGGGAGTGAATGTGGTGTTGGTCAAAGTGGATACGACGAAAGGCGCGGAAGGCTGGTGGTATGAGGGAGCAGGTATATATAAGGATGTATATTTAGAAATAAAACCAAAGCTTCAGATTGTGGCAGAAGCATCGTTTATCGAAACAACTGAAATAAACCAGCAGGAAGCGCTCCTTAAAATCACCATTGGTCTTGCTAACCATCATTTTGAGAAAAAACAAAAGATAACGATCAAAAGTCAGGTGGCTGATCAACAAAATATCCATGAGTGTAACGTGGATCCTTTGGCGACAACAGAATGGAGTTATTGTCAAAAAATCTGCGCGCCTCAGCTATGGTCTCTCGAGAACCCACATCTATACCAAGCTACTTTTCAACTATTTGACGGCGAGAACCAAATCGATGACTATCAGCTTTGTTTTGGTATTAGGACAGTCGCATATACTACGAAAGGTTTTCTGCTTAATGGGGAACGTAAAGAATTAAGAGGGGTCTGTGAGCATCAAGATTTTGGTGGTCTAGGTGTCGCATTACCAAAAGATATTTTACGGTATAAGCTGTTGAAAATGAAAGAAATGGGGGTAAACGCCTATCGCAGTGCACATCACTTTGCTTCCAAAGATCTCCTTGAATTATGTGATGAGTTAGGTATCATCGTTATGAACGAGAACCGCATCTTGGAATCTAGTGAGTGGCGGACAAATGAGCTGGTAAAAATGGTGAAGCAAACACGTAATCATCCTTCTCTTTGTTTTTGGTCCCTTTGTAATGAAGAGGTGATTGGTCATACGCCGCTTGCTTACCGAATGGCACAAAAATTAGCAGCTGTGATCCGAACCCATACTTCGCAAAGTCTCATTGTTTCAGCGGAATTACTTAATCCTGCTGGTCAGGTGGATGCTTCTTATATGCGTATTTTTGATGTGAACGGGGTCAATTATCCTGAGTCTGCTGTAAATGGGACAGGTTTAGTTGCTGTAAAGGAAAAGTATCCGCTATTTTCATATCTTAGTACGGAAAGTGCTTCTTACTTTTCGACAAGAGGGGTCTATCAAGATAACAGCGAAAAATGTCATACTTCAAACTTTGGTTCTCTTTATTCTATGGTCTTACCTGGGAAACGAAAGCCTGAAGAGCCAGGAACCGGTGGTACGGCTAAACCGACAGAAGTACTGCGTTACTTAGAAGAACATGCCTATATGGGAGGTGTCTTCTTGTGGACATTTATGGATTACTACGGTGAGCCAGCACCGTTTCGCTGGCCTGGGATCAGTTCTCAATTTGGAATTACAGATACGGTCGGATTTGAAAAGGATTCTTTTTATTATTATCAATCAAGGTGGACTGAAACACCAATGGTTCATGTGTTTCCTCACTGGAACAAAGAAGGGTTAACAATTGACCAAGGGGTTACGGAGGTGAGGATTTTTTCTAATTGTCATACTGTCGAGTTGTTTCTGAACGGGAAGAGTTTTGGAAAGAAAAAAAATGATAAAGATAGCCTATCTTGGCGTATTCCTTATGAACCAGGTTGTTTAAAAGCCATTGGTGTCAAAGAGGAACAAACAATTGAAGCAACTCGAAAAACAAGTGGTCCGACTGATTCTGTCACAGTTAAAGAACGATTCTGTGGAGCGGACTACTCTCTATTTGAGATCCAAGGAATCGATTCAGAAGGGATCGAGGTGCCAACTGCAGACGAACTTGTAGCGGTTTTGGTAAAAAATGGAACAATCCTCGGACTTGCTAATGGCGATCCCGCAGATCTAGACGGGTATAATTGCCAAGAGAAAAAACTTTTTTCAGGAAAATTAATGGCAATCATAAAAAAAGAACCAGGAAAAGTACCACTTATCCAAGCAGCACTAAAAAAAGTTGAGTAAAAGAGAAACAATTGAAGGTAATAGTAGTTAGCTTTGGTGCTCACAGATTTTAACGGAAAAAGAAAAAAGCCGAACCACAACCTCGACAGTTTATAAAGTCATTGGTTGGTGGTTCGGCTTTTTTATCAAGCTGTTGCAAACTGGCTGTTATATAGTTGGGCGTAAAGGGAATCTTGTGCCAGTAGTTCTGTGTGGGAGCCTTTTTCGACGACGGAGCCGTCTTTCATCACTAAGATCAAGTCAGCGTTTTTGATGGTAGAAAGACGATGGGCGATGATAAAGCTGGTTCGTCCTTGGGTCAAACGATCCATCGCCGTTTGGATCATTTGTTCCGTCCGCGTGTCGACACTGGAGGTGGCTTCATCAAGGATCAGAATCGTTGGGTCTGCTAAAATCGCCCGAGCGATCGTCAATAATTGTTGTTGTCCTTGTGACAGTTCGCTTTCGGAACCAATGACGGTATCGTAACCGTTGGGCAGGGTCCGCACGAAGTGGTCGCATTGGGCGGCTTTGGCGGCAGCCAAGATGTCTTCTCGAGTGGCATCGGGATTGCCATAAGCGATATTTTCAGCGATGGTTCCTTGGAATAGCCACGTATCTTGCAGCACCATACCGAATTTTTTCCGTACTGCTGGTGCCGAAAAGGACATCATGTCTTGATCGTCCAGCAAGATCTTCCCACCATTCAATGGATAAAAGCGCATCAAAAGATTGATCATGGTGGTTTTTCCAGCACCTGTTGGTCCAACGATCGCGACCGTTTGTTTTGGTTTGACGGAAAATTCGACGTTTTCCATCAAGAGTTTTTCCTTGCTGTAGCCAAAGGAGACGTGTTGAAAATCGATTTTTCCTTTGATGGTTTGTGGAACTGGCAGTTGTTGGGTCGCAGTTTCTTCTTCAGGATAATCAAGGATCTCAAAAATTCGTTCGAGAGATGCCAAGGCACTTTGCAAGGTGTTCATAATATAAGAGGCTTGCGTGATCGGTTCAGACACTTGGTTGATGTATTGCAGATAGGCTTGTACGAGACCAATGGATAATTGCCCTTGCAACACCATCAGACCACCAACGACGGCGCTTAAGATAAAGCCGATTTGATTGATAAAGCGCACGAAAGGATTGATAGCTGCACTGACGAACTGTGCTTTTCGAAAGGCTTTAAATTGGGCTTCACTCAATTCCGCCATTTCCGCTTCAACGGCAACTTGTTGGTTGTAGGATTTGATCAGCGGATTTGCGGTATAAAACTCTTCCGCACGACTGCTGACTGCACCTAATGTTTCTTGGTTTTTGGTAAAGTAGCTCAAGTTTTTTCGTGCGAGAACGGTAGTCACAAAAGCACTCAAAAGCAAAATCAGGACCACGCCGATCGTCAGTAATGGGCTGAGATAAAGCATGGCGATCAAGCCGAAGGTAATGCTGATGGTTGCGGTGATCAATTGCATCAAACCGACTTGCAAGACTTCAGATACTTTATCTAAATCGAGAATCACTCGGCTTAAAATATCGCCAGTATGATGTTTGTCGTAAAAACTGATAGGCAGGCGATTGAATTTGTCACTGATTTGTTTGCGTAAAGTCAAGGTCAGGGTTTCACTGACACTGGCCATCGTATACTCTTGCAGCAAGGAAAAGAGACTGATCAAAAGCCACGTTCCCGCTAAAAGGACGACTGGACCTAAAATACTTTGCCAAAAATCACTGATCTGCCAGCCTTCTTGTTGAAACAAGGCAATCAGATTATCCAGTCCACGCCCCAAGATCAAAGGGGCGATGGACATTAGTAAGGAAAAGAACAAGGCGGAAGCGATAATCAGTAGAAAGCGGGCTTTTTGTTCCATCAGCAAACGCAGCAAACGTCGGCTTGTATGTTTCATGTTTTTTGGGGTATCCATTGTTTGTTTACTCATCCTTCATTCCTCCCATTCCTTGAGATGAGGCAAACTCTTGATAAGTTTGGCAATTGCGTAATAATTCTTCGTGGGTTCCTTTACCGACCATTTTGCCGTTATCCAAGACAATGATTTGATCGGCATTTTTGACGGTCGATACCCGCTGAGCCACGATAATGACGGCGGCATCTTTCGTGTATTCTTTCAATGCACGCCGCAAATTGGCGTCTGTTTGATAATCCAAAGCAGAAAAGCTGTCGTCAAAGAAGTAGATTTCTGCTGGCTTTGTCAGCGCTCGGGCAATACTCAGTCGTTGCTTTTGACCGCCAGAGAAATTGCTGCCTTTTTGAGCAACCGGACTTTCATAACCTTCAGGCAAGCCTTCAATAAATGACTTGGCTTGAGCAACTTCAGCGGCTTTTGCCATCGCCTCATGGGTTGCTGGACGATTGCCGAAACGCAAGGTTTCTTGAATCGTGCCGCTAAGCAAGAGCGCTTTTTGCGGGACATAACTAATTTGGTCCCGTAATTCGGCTTGTGAGATCTCTTTGATGTTGCGGCCAAAAAGCGTGATCGAACCAGCAGTCACATCTTTGAAACGCAACAGCGCTTTGGCGATGGTGCTTTTGCCAGAGCCAGTTCCGCCAACGATCGCTGTCGTTTTGCCTCGGTGGATCTCAAAGCTGATATCTTCTAAGACAGGTTCTTCGGCGCCTTCATACGTAAACTGCACGTGATTGAAAGCTGCGATCGTTTCTGACACGGCAGTCTTGTTTAAGGTTTGGTCACCGTCGATCAAATCAATTGGTTCTTCCAAAACTTCTGTGATCCGTTGCAAGGAAGTCAAGCCTTTAGGCACCATCACGATCACCATCGCTGCCATAGTCAAAAACCAGAGACTCAGGATCGTGTATTCGATGATGGCAGTAATACTACCAATAGCAAGGTGGCCGTGTAGACTTTGATAGCCGCCGTAGACAAGGATAGTCGAAATCGAGAGTCCCATTACTAAATTGACGGTCGGATTCAAGACAGCAAAGAGGCGATTTACTTGGATCATGGTTTTCGCATATTCCGTCAGTGTTTGATCTGTCCGTTCTTTTTCGTAAGCAGCTTTGTTGAATGCTCGAATCACCCGAGCGCCAGTAAAGGTTTCTCGTAAGATCCGCATCATTTTATCGACTAGTTTTTGCGTGATTTGTGATAATGGGATCGCTTTGCGAATCACTCCATAAGCGATCATTGAAAAACATAGGATCGCTACGATTGGGACCCAAATCATCCGTAAAGAGACGGTGCCGGTTAGAAAAATTGAAGCAGCGACGATCATTGGGGCTGGTAAAATCATTTGCAGCGCCATCATCAAAATTTGTTGGATGTTGTTGATGTCGCTGGTGGTACGTGCCAGCAAAGTGGGCGTACCATAGCCATCAACGGCGGATACAGAGAGTTCTTGTGTTTTTTTGAAAAGGCGCATCCGCAAAAAATGCCCGAATTTTCCTGAAAGGTGGGCAGATAAATAACTACCGCCTACAGAGACGATCACGGTGCCGATGGCAATGGCAAACATCCACCAGCCATTGTGCCAAATGGCTGTCGTGTCGACTTTCAAGATCCCTTCATCAATGATTTTTGCCAAAAAATACGGCAACAAGAGTGTGCCGAAGGATTGGACCAGCATCAAAAGAAATAAACTGAAAAAGAAGCGTCGTTCTTCTTTATAAAATAACTGTAATTGTTTCATGATTTCCCTCCAAAAATGTCGTTCTATGGTAGAATAAACTGTAACGTTACGTTACAGTCAAGCAAGGAGTGAAATTTTTTTGAAAAAACAATTGACCATCAGTGAGATGTCCGCTTATGCTGGCGTGAGTCGGCGCACATTGATTTATTACGATCAGATCGATTTATTCAAACCGCATTCGATTGGTGAAAACGGCTATCGCTACTACGGCTTTGAACAATGCCTTGAGTTAGACGTGATTTTGCTCTTGCGTTCTTTAGACATGCCCTTGCAAGACATTCGACAATTTTTGAAAAACCGCAACCCTGAATACACGCAAAAGGAACTTGTGGAACGGCGAGGAGAAGTTCGTGCCAAAATCGCTGCGCTACAAGAATTGGAACGAACCTTCGATCGCTACATCCAGCGCTATGAAAAAGTACAGAAAGCCGATTTTGAGACCTTTACGATAGCGCGCCACGAAGCAGAGGCGTTTATCGTTTCTGAAGAGATTGCTGGCGATGATCCAGAATCTGCTTATCAAGTGTACGCTCGTTTTTATCCGCTAGTGGATTATAAAGATGCCTTCAGTGGCTACCCCATCGGCTTTTTAAGTGCTGGAACGACATTAGAGGATCAGACCTTTCACGCATCGCCTTATCGGGCACTGATCTTGATTCCACAAGATCGGCTGCATCTCTATCCTGAAAAGCTGATCATCACGCGTCCTACTGGCACGTATGTGTCTGGGTTTGTCAGTGAGGGAGAGGAGCAAATTGCTGCTTTTACCCATCGCATCCAAGCCTTTCTAAAAGAGAATCAGTTGAAGATCGATGGCGATGTTTGGGAATTGTTATGGCAAGATGAAGTCTTTACCGCCCAAAAAGAATTGCAGATATTTGAAGTGATGGTTCCAGTGAAGCCCGAGTAATGGACGAGGCACGCGTATCTGTAGAAACCGAAAATCAAGATACGCAATCGCAATGGTTGTTGCGGGCTTTTCAATGGAAGCAAAATAGAAGCAAAGGAGATGGACGAAGCCAGATCGTATCCCTACAAAGAGCCCTGTGAAGCGTTGAAATTCCCATTTTCCTTTTTTCTCGTTATACTTGAAAGAGCAGATGAGAAAAAAGGGGAAATTTTAATGAAAAAAGAAACAGGATTACGCTCGCTTTATGCGTTGATTGGTGTCGCCATTTTAGGATTCGGGGCGGCATTGCTGCGGGTCGGCGGAGTGGGACTAGACCCATACACTGCAGCCAATATCGGTGTCGGCGAGCTGCTAGGGTTATCTCTTGGGGTCTATCAATTGATGATCAATCTCGCTGTCCTAGTATTGATTTTTATCTTTGGCCGTCGCCATATCGGTATCGGGACGGTCATCAATATGGTGCTGACAGGATTTTTCATCGACTTTTATACCAACGTTTTTGATTGGTTATCCGTCGGTCCCAATAACTGGTGGCAGCAAGGCTTGTTCTTGTTGATCGGGATTATCTTCTTTACCTTCGGTGCGTCGTTTTATATGTCAGCGAATTTGGGCAGCGCCCCCTATGACGCGATCGCCCCAACCATCGTCGATCAGACGAAAGCCAACTATCGAGTGGTGCGGGTGATTCAAGACGTTGCCTTTGCCTTGATTGGGCTCTTCACAGGCGGACCTATTGGAATCGGAACCTTCATCAGTGCCTTTTTAGTGGGCCCACTGATCAAATTCTGGGACAACCGTGTCTCTCAGCCATTCATCGAAAGCAGTGTCAAAAAAGCGATTTTTAAATAAAAAAGGTCTGCAGCAAAGAGAAGTCGAAGCGATTTAGTCGCCCACTTCACTCAGCTGCAGTTTTTTTGCCATTTGATCAAGGAATTCTTGCATAATTGCTTCTCAGTCGCTAGAATAAAAAAGCCGAGGAGGGGTAAGTATGCAATTACCAACACCATTTATTGAAAAATACCAACGGTTGCTAGGAGAAGAAGCACCAGCTTTTTTTACCGCTTTAACCGATAATCAGCCAGTCAAAGGCTTTCGCTTGAATGTTGCTAAGCCGCACGCACAAGCGATGCTGGCAAAATATGGACCAGCCGCTGTACCTGCCCCCTATGCAGAAGCTGCTTATATTGGCGAAGTCAAAGGCCGTTCGCTGCTCCATCAAGCTGGCTATGTCTACAGCCAAGAACCTAGTGCGATGATCGTAGCAACGATCGCAGCCGCTCAACCAGGGGAGCGGGTCTTAGATTTATGTGCGGCACCAGGGGGCAAAACAACGCAGCTGGCAAGCCAATTACAAGGGAAAGGGCTGCTTGTAGCAAATGAGATTTTCCCGAAGCGTGCCAAAATCCTATCAGAAAATGTGGAGCGTTGGGGCTTTCCGAATGTAGTCGTCACCAATCAAGCTCCACAAGAATTGAGCCGCCATTTTCCTCAGTTTTTTGACAAGATCGTAGTGGACGCCCCATGTTCTGGTGAAGGGATGTTTCGTAAAGATCCCGTCGCCTTAGAAGAATGGCAAGCAGATACACCTGATCAGTGTGCGATCAGGCAAAAAGACATTTTGGCACAAGCCGTTGCGATGCTAAAACCGGGGGGCCAGCTGATCTATTCCACCTGTACCTTTGCCCCAGAAGAAAACGAAGCGATGATGGCTTGGTTAATGGAGGAGTATCCCTTCACGATCGAAGCGATCGACTTGGACAATGTATCTCATGGGCGCAGGGAGTGGGGAGCTGCACCTGGGATTGAGAAAACCATCCGCTTATGGCCGCATTTAAACCAAGGAGAAGGTCATTTCGCTGCGAAATTGACCTTCCAAGCAGAAGCAGCGCCAGTGAAAAAGAAGAAAAAAGGCAAAGGAGCGACAGCCAAGAGTCCATTGGATGCAGCGACTCAAAAGTTGTGGCAAGCCTTTCGCAAGGAGTTTCCGTTTTTACAGGCACTGAATGCGACGCCACAGCTGCTAGGAGAAAACCTCTGGCTCGTTCCTGAAGAAATGCCTTCTTTAAAAGGGATCAAGTTTATGCGCCCAGGTTTGCACGTCGGCGTCGTTAAGAAGAATCGGATCGAGCCAAGTTATGCGTTGGCATTGGCGATCCATGCAGAAGAAGGGGCACCGACAGTGCCGATCACTTTGCCGCAATGGCAGCAGTATGTGGCAGGTGAAACCTTGAGCGTGCCAGGAAATGCTGGGTGGGTGATTTTGACAGTCGATGAGATCCCAGTCGGTTTTGGAAAACAAGTCCAAGGAACCGTGAAAAACTTCTTTCCTAAAGGATTAAGATTCAAAGCGATTTAAACGAAATAGTGTTTTTATTTCAGTCCTCGTGCTATGATGGAAGTAGCAAAATAAGGGAGCTGATCGATATGAAAACATCATCAAAAGTAACGATTGGATTAAGCATTGCAGCGATCGCTGGGATCACTACTGCCGTCGTTGTATCAGACAAAGTATTCAATAAAGTACGCTTCGCTTGCAACCGACACAAAGTAAAGAAATTTGTCGATGACAAATTCAACGGCAATGAAAAATTGCTGGATGTCGTAGACGGCTTGTCTGACAATGAATTGGATTCGTTGTTAGGTGTGATGAAAAAAGTCAATGAGGGCCGCAACAAAATCTCTGTTTACGGAGACAATATCAAAGATTCGACAGAACATGTCAAAGACAAGTTGACGAGCTTTGTTGATTCCGTCTTTTAAGCCAATCATTCCATTTGAAACTCGCAGGGACATCGGTCTTTGCGAGTTTTTCTCGTCTTTCTAAGCGTTTTTCGTTATACTAACAAGGAAATGCACGAAATGGTGCGAGGTAGAGGAGTGAAAGTGAAGTCGTGGAAAAAACAAGTACCTTGACTGCCGAGGAAAAAGCCTTCTTTATGGAAGAAGCAATCAAAGAAGCCCGAAAAGCAGAAGGGTTGGCAGAAGTACCGATCGGTGCTGTCGTCGTCTTGGATGGCAAGATCATTGGTCGTGGGCACAATCTACGAGAAACGCAGCAGCAAGCCGCAGCGCATGCGGAGATGTTTGCGATCGAAGAAGCCTGTCGCACTGTCGGAAGTTGGCGCTTAGAACAAGCGCAGCTGTTTGTGACCTTGGAACCATGCCCGATGTGTAGTGGGGCGATGTTATTGGCACGGGTGGAAGAAGTGTATTTTGGTGCCTACGATCCCAAAGGCGGCACTGCTGGTACATTGATGAATTTATTGGAAGATGAGCGCTTCAACCATTGGTCCTATGTGGAAGGCGGCATTTTAGAAGAAGCATGCGGCCAGCTGCTAACAGATTTTTTCCGAGCATTACGAGAAAAGAAAAAACAAAAAAAGGCTGGCAATCTCTAACGAAATACGTTATACTAAGTTTTGCCGAAAGGCTAGGACAATGGAGGTCTTGTGAAGCGTGTCAGATCCGGAAGGAAGCAGCACTAAGCAGGATTCTCCATGTGTCTGATTGAAAAACTGCTTGTTTTGAAGAAAGCAGTAGTACTAATTGAATCGATGATCATTCAAACCTGAGACAGACTGTCTTAGGTTTTTTTATTGTCTGAAAGTCTTTAGTTGAGTCTTTTCTTTGATAAATTTTCATGATCAATTTTTAGCCAATCTAGTAAAAAGTGAATCACGATTGTTTGATTGTAGGTGAAGAATTGCTGATTAGCTAGTTACTTTTTTACGACTTTCTTGTGTATTTTCGAAGGTAGTCAGAGGTTGATCGTTTTAAAGTATCAAATTTATTTTCGTCATATTTCGCAATGTGCACCAGAAATGCAATCGTTTGATTTTGTTCGAAAAAAGTTTCATAGTGGTTAAGCTTGAAAAAAACATCCGTTGCCATGAAAGCCGTTCGTTTATTGGCATTATGAAAGGGATGTTTTTTGATTAAGTTGATTAGAAGGATTGCAGCTTTTTCCTCCATTGAGGGATATAATTCTTTTGTAAAAACGATTTGTTGCGGTTGTTTTACAGCCATGGCTAATCCAGATGGATCACGCAAGCCGATCTCTTCATTTGGTGTTTGACTTTTGATAAGCACGACATTCATTTTTATGATTTGTTTTTCTGATAAGTAGATTGTCAATGATTTGCGAGCTCCTTATACATCTCTTCATATTGAGAAAAAGATTGATCGATTAAACGATTGATTTCGAGTTCCTGCTCAGAAGGTAATGACTTTTTCGTGATTGCAGCAGCTAATTTGTCTTCATCAACAAATACGTAATCATTTTCTTGAATTCCTATTTTTTCTAATAATTCTTTCGATAATGTTAAAACAACTGAATTTCCGCTCTTTCTAATTTTTCGTTCTTGAATACTCACTTTACATCTCCTCCTTATATCGTATATACAGTATATACGATAAACGAGAATTACTCAATAATTGTATGATCGTATGTTAGTGCTATATATTTTGGATCGTATTTGCTTGGAAAAAAATCATTCCAACAATTGAGCAAAACATGGCGGTACTTTTTGACAAATGACTGTCTATTTATTCCATTCTTTTCCAAGCATTCCAATGGTTTCCCAGAGATTTTATGCTATGCTTATTTTGTAGAGACTTCCGTCGTCTTTCTACTGGCAACCCTTGATGCCAAGAGAAATGGATAGTGATTTCAGGCGACGTATTTGAAAAGAGGCGCACAATGGAAAAAATTACGATTATCCATACCAACGATCTGCATTCCCACCTAGAACATTGGCCGAAGATGCGGCGTTATTTGGATCAAAGAAAACGAGAAGCGGATACCACCGAAGAGACAGTGATCGCAGTCGACTTAGGCGACTTTGTCGATCGCTGGCATCCTTTGACAGAAGCAACTGACGGCAAGGCGAATGTCGATTTGATGAATCAAGGACATTACGATGCTGTGACGATTGGGAACAATGAAGGGGTCGGCAATCCCAAAGAGGTCTTGCAGCATTTATATGACCAAGCAGAATTTCCTGTCATTTTAGGCAATTTATTTGATAAACAGGATTTACGTCCACCCAAATGGGCACAAGAATACAAAATCATGGAAAGCAATCAAGGCGCCAAAATCGGCTTGATCGCTTTTACAGCACCGTTTCCGCTGACATATGCCCCAAACGGCTGGGACATTCGCGAACCCTTGGAGATTTTGCCTTCATTGGTGCAGCATTTGCGCCCCGAGGTCGATCTGTTGGTCTTGATGAGCCATCTAGGCATCAATGCTGACCGTCAGGTTGCGAGGGACTTTCCAGAACTAGATGTTATATTAGGTTCCCACACGCACCATTTGTTTGAAAAGGGCGAAGTCATCAATGGCGTTCAAATTGGGGCAGCTGGCAAGTTTGGTTTTAACATTGGCGAAGTCGAAGTGGTCTTAGATGATCACCACCGCCCGATCAAGCATCGCGCCCGTGTGATTCCGACGGATTCGTTGGTGGCTTTTCCGCAAGATGAGGAAGAGATCGCCGAATATCTATCGATCGGCCATCGCTTGCTACGGGCAAATCAGGTGGCAGAAATTCCAGCAGCGTTTACGAGGGATTGGCAAAGTGAACATTCCTTGGTTCGGGAGGCGCTTTTGGCATTATGTGCCAAAGGACAGACAGATGCCGCCATCTTAAATACGGGGCTATTCTTAGATGATTTGCCACAAGGACGGGTTGATCAAGATCAATTGCACACGATTTTACCCCATCCGATGCATTTGATTCGGGTGACGCTGCAAGGCGCGGATGTCATTCGATTGGTCTTAGAAATGGAAAAAAATCGCAACTTTTTGCGCAATTTCCCAATTATGGGAATGGGTTTTCGAGGGAAGGTTTTTGGCGAACTGGTTTATGAAGGCATCCGCTTTGATGAAAAAAACCACCAAGTATTGTGGAAACAAGAGCCCGTCGATCCTGCTCAAAGCTACACGTTGACCCTTGTGGATCACTACTTGTTTATTCCGTTTTTCCCGACGATCGAGATTGCTGGAACCGTTGAGTTTCTTTTTCCAGACTTTATTCGCACAGTGGTCGGAGATTACCTGAGTCAGAAATACCCCATTCAGTAGTTCGTCACTTCTCAAGCTGGTTTTTGCGAGAAAACCGCGACTATCATTGGGGAATAAAACAAGGTATAATAAACAGCAGGTGGTGAAAAAATGACCGAAAAACAAACGATCACAGATGAAATGACATCTGTACTAGAAGAAATTATTGAAGAACCAGCGAAACAACCGCAAAAAGGCGAGTTGGTGACTTTGTTAAATGATGAAGAATTAATGATTGGCAATCGACAATACAAATTGGTCATGGATTATCGTGAAGGCTTCAATCCAGAAAAACTTGGCGAGCGTTACAGTGAAGTGTTGGCACGTTATGATTATATCGTAGGCGATTGGGGTTATGAGCAGTTGCGTTTGAAAGGTTTTTTTGAAAAGGATAACCGCAAAGCATTACCCGATCAGCGTATCGACATGCTGGAAGACTATTTGTATGAGTATTGCAACTTCGGTTGTGCCTATTTCGTGATCCAACGAGTTGGCGGCAAAAAAGAAAAAAGTACCTCCCGCCGACGCAAGAAAAAGCCAACCCAAAACAATCAAAATCAAAACACACAACAAAACGCCCATATAGAAGAAAAGCGTGACACCGTACCGCAGAAAAAAAGCAAACCAACGATCAAAAATCGTAAACCAAAAGAAAAGAACGTCAAAAAAACCGAAACAACCACGGTGAAAAAAGGCAAAAAAGAGTTTACGATTCGACAAAGGGAAGAATAAGATGAAATATAAAGGCTATTTGATTGATTTAGACGGCACGATTTATTTAGGAAAAGCGCCGATCCCTGCTGGGAAACGCTTCGTAGAATCCTTACAAGAAAAAGGACTGCCCTATTTATTTGTGACCAATAATACGACCCGCAGTCCCGAAGTCGTGGCGCAGCGATTAGCGGATGAATTTTCGATCCATGTGGCACCAGAAACGATCTATACCGCAAGCTTGGCGACGATCGATTTTATGAAAGATCATGGCAAAGGCCGCAAAGTATTTGTGATCGGCGAAGCGGGGTTGATCGATTTGATCTTAGCTGCTGGGTTTGAGTGGGAGGAAACCAACCCAGATTATGTCGTGGTTGGCTTAGACAACCACGTGACGTATGAAAAATTTGTTTTAGCAACGTTAGCGATCCAAAAAGGGGCAACCTTTATCGGGACCAATCCAGACAAAAATATCCCGACGGAAAGAGGTTTATTACCTGGTGCAGGTTCACTGATCGCAATGGTGGAGACTGCCACCCAAACGCAACCGATCTTTATTGGCAAACCAGAAGCCATCATTATGGAAAAAGCGGTGGCACACATCGGCTTATCAAAAGAAGAGGTCTTGATGGTGGGAGACAATTATGAAACCGATATTCGATCGGGGATCCAAAACGGGATCGATTCTTTGCTCGTATTATCTGGCTTCACCCCGAAAGCGGCAGTTCCGACATTACCAGTAGCACCAACCTATGTGGTTGATTCTTTAGATGAGTGGGATTTTGAACAATGAAAAAACAAGTGTGGCTTGAACGCTTAGGATTTGTCTGCTTGTTTTTGTTTTTGGTCAGTCTAGCGATCACCCTAACGATCAATTTTCGACCGTTATATTGGTTTGATGTCGATCACTTGAATCTGCTGGATTATACCTCGCTAACAAGAGAAGAGTTGTTGAAGAACTATGGCTTATTGTTAGATTTTCTAAACAATCCCTTTGCAAGTACGCTCGCCTTGCCAGATTTTCCAATGTCTGAAGCTGGCGCTGGGCATTTTTACGATGTGAAACAGTTGTTTCTATTAAATTATGCCGTCATGATCGTCACTTTGCTGCCCAGTATCTGGTTCGTCAATCGGTTACGGCAAAAACAACAGCAATGGCGCTTGATTCGTCCCTTTCAATGGGGGATGATTTTGCCGCTGATTTTCGGGTTTTTGATGGCTGTCGGCTTTGACCGCTTTTTCGTTACGTTCCATGAGATTTTCTTCAGTAACGACGATTGGCTCTTTAATCCAGCCACCGATCCGATCATCAACGTGCTGCCAGAAACGTTTTTCATGCATTGCTTTATTCTCTTTTTCGTCTTGATTGAAGTCTTCTTTTTTGCCTTCTATTGGTGGGGCAAACGAGGCTTGAAAAAAACAGCGTAATGAAAAAAGACCAACGATCCCCTTCCTTTGAGAGAGGCGAATCGTCGGTCTTTTTTTATTGCGTAATGTAATGAGATTTACTTGGGTGTTGATGGGCTAAGCGACTTGCGGCAGAAGCTGCGATGGCACCTACGATATCATCTAAAAAGGTGTGAACGCGGGGACCGTCGTGCTTGTTCAGTTCTTTCAAAATACCCGGTTTGACTTTGTCAATGTATCCGTAGTTAGTAAAGCCGATCGAGCCGTACACGTTGACGATGGATAGAGCGAGGATCTCATCGATCCCATAAAGCCCTTCGTCTTCTTTAACGATTTCTTGCAGTGGATGCAGCAGTTGATTTTCTTCTGCTAAAATATCCAATTGGACCCCCGTTAAAATCGTGTTGTGGACTTCCCGCTTGCTTAAGACAGCGTTGACGCTTTCGATACACATCTCCAAGGTGATGCCTTCAATGTAATCTTTTTGCAAGAACATCACCAATTCGCCAATGTCTTGCAGCGAGACACCGCGGTCGGCCAACAATTCTCTTGCTTTGTCTTCGAGTGTTTTGCTTTCTAATACCATATAGTTCCCCTCCATGTAAAAATAGTTTATTCAAAAGTCAACATGCGACTGATGGATTGCGATCATAAGTAGTGCCCTATTCCAGTTGCAGGCCATGCCGTTTGGGTTTTAATCCCTTCTGACATCCACTGAAGCACAGGTGTTGGCTAGTTCTGCTTTGGCTGCCACTGCCCAAGGATGGGGGACCACCAAGTCACCAGCAAAAAGCCAGTCCATATAATACCCAGCGGCGGCTTCCAAGGAATCATCGAGGCGGTCTAATAAGCCGGTTAAGAAAGGCGCTTGATCTTTGCGATCCCATTTGATTTTGTCGGCTAAAAAAACAACTAGATCGAGACGACGATAATGGGCCTTTAAGGTGGTATGACAGCTGATGGCGGACAGAATGTCTGGATCAGACACCTGAAAAACCGTTTTTGCCAACAAAGCGGATTGCTGCTGATGCAGCAAAAAAGGTGCTTGCCGGTCCGCGTCTAAGATCGGTTCGCCTACCGCTATCTGCAAGGCGATTCGCTGGTCATGAGGGATGACGACGCTGACATCGTGCAGCAGTGCTGCCAAGTAAGCTTTCTCCGCATTGACTTGAAACCGTTCTGCCAATCGTTTGGCTTCTTGGGCAACGGCTAGATTGTGGACTGCCGTTTCGGCATGATCGAAGGCTTCCAGATACTGAACCATTTGCTCAGTGAGGGTCTTGCCCTGCAAAGGGAGGGTATAGGCGGCAAGTTGACGTTGACCAGCTTGTTTCATCTCAGCTACTCCTTAAAAAGACTTGTACTATGAGCAGGTTGTGTCCGCGTTTTGGGATTAATGTAGTGGAGCGCATTGTTCACCGCGGTTGGGGCTTCCCCGAAACCAGTAGCGATCAGGTCGACTTTTCCATCGTATAAAACGACATCCCCACAGCCATAGATCCCAGGAACAGACGTGCTCATATCTGAAGAGACGAAGACTCCTTGGCGGCTGCTTTTCATGCCCCAATCCTTGATGTTCAATGTGGAAGAAAAACCGTAATTGACGATCAAAGCATCCAAAGAAAGGCTGACCGTTTCATCACCTTTGACTTGCTGCAACGAGACACCAGTCAAACGTTGCTCTCCTTGGATTTCTTGGATCACATAAGGAGTCAAAATGTTGACGGCAGAAGCCTGTAATTTGCTGACGCTATGTTCATGGGCACGAAATTCAGGACGGCGATGGATCAAGTAGACTTCACTAGCGATCGGCTCTAGCATCAATGCCCAATCGATGGCAGAATCGCCGCCACCGGCAATCGCTACTTTGCGTCCAGCATACTTCATCAAATCGGTGACAAAATAGTCTAAGCCGTATCCTTCAAACCGCTCGCTTTCTGGCAAAGTCAGTTTGCGTGGCTGGAAGGAGCCGTTTCCTAAAGCCAAAATCACGGCTTTCGAGTAATGGATTCCTTTGTCGGTGGTGACTTCGATATAGTCTTCTTGTTTTTCGACCGACAAGACGGTCTCTTCTAAACAATATTGGTGATTGAAGGTCGTCAACTGTTTTTCCAGGTTTTGGACAAGATCGCCCGCTTTGATTTTCGGATAACCTGGGATATCGTAGATGTATTTTTCTGGGTATAAAGTAGCAAGCTGACCGCCTAATTGCGGCAAGCTGTCGATGATCTTGGTTTTGGCGTTACGCATACCGGCATAGAAAGCAGAAAACATCCCGCTAGGTCCCGCGCCGATAATCGTTATATCAAAAATATCCATGTTATTCCTCTTTTCTAACCACGTTGGGGTGAAGCGTGTTCGTATTGTACGAATAGCTTCATTATAGCAAAAATTATCCAAACTAGCATTTTTTCAATTTTCTGCTATCATGGATTTATGAGAGAGAAGGAGGAGTTAATGTGTCTGAATTTCCACAGTTAGCATTAGAAAAACAAACTGGCCATAAAGCAGTCATCAAAACCAATCGTGGGGATGTAGTTGTACAATTGTTCCCAGAATTGGCACCAAAAACAGTGAAAAACTTCGTTGAATTAGCGAAAAAAGGGTATTACGATGGGATCATCTTCCACCGTGTCATTCCTGATTTTATGATTCAAGGCGGCGATCCAACTGGTACAGGGATGGGCGGCGAAAGCATCTATGGTGGCAGCTTTGAAGATGAATTTTCAAAAGAATTGTTCAATCTTCGTGGCGCTTTATCCATGGCAAACGCTGGTCCGAATACTAACGGCAGCCAGTTTTTCATCGTAAACAATCAAAATGTTCCTAGCAACATGTTAGGTCAATTAGAAGGTGCTGGTTATCCAGCTGAAATCATCGAAGCGTATCAAGCAGGTGGTACTCCTTGGTTAGATTTCCGTCACACAGTCTTCGGTCATGTGATCGAAGGAATGTCAGTCGTTGATGAAATCGCTGGCGTGCAACGAGGATCACAAGATCGTCCAGTGCATGATGTAGTGATCGAAACGATCGAAATCAGCGAATAAAACAAAAGAACCCAAAAGCAGTTTCAACGGTCATCCTCAAGGAGATCGTTGAAATGGCAGCTTTAGGGTTCTTTTTTTCATAAGAAAGAGTTAACCGATCGGTTGGTCTTTAAACGCGGCGGCGATTTGATTGAGTGCTTTTTCTAATAGCTCTTTAGGACAGGCAAAGTTCAACCGCATATGGTGACTGCCGCGAGGACCAAAGATACTTCCTTGATTCAATACGACATTGGCTTCTTTGATCAGTTTGCGCTGCAGCTGATTGTCTGTTAGGCCATAGGCAGAAAAATCCAGCCAGATCAAGTAAGTACCTTCGGGTTTTTGAAAGGTCACTGCTGGGAGTTGTTCAGTCAAAAAGTCGCAGACAAAGGTGCGATTTGCTTCTAAATAGGACAAAAGTTCTTCTAACCATGCTTCAGATTCACGATACGCTGCTTCAGTAGCGACCAGCCCAAACGTATTGATTTCCCCTTGAACGTTGCGTTCTTGTGTTTTTGCAAATTGGCTGCGCAAGGTTTTGTCTTTGATGAATACCATCGAATTTTTGATCCCAGCTAAATTAAAGGTCTTGGTTGCTGAGGTCAAGATGATCGAAAAATCGGCAAAGCTTGGCTCGACTGTTTGGAAAGAGACAAATTGATTTGGTGCAAAAACGATGTCTTGATGGATCTCATCACTGACAACGATCACCTGGTGCTTTTGACAAATACGGCCGATCGTCAGCAGTTCTTCTTTTGACCACACGCGACCGCCAGGATTATGAGGATTACATAGAAGAAACAATTTTACCTTCTTTTCGATGATGGTTTGTTCCATCGCCTCAAAATCGATGACGAAGTGGCCATCTTTTTCCAATAATGGTTCTTGAATTAAGGTCCGCTGATTGTTTTTGACAACATGGGCAAAGGGATGGTAGACCGGATCGTGGATCAATACGGCATCTCCTTCTTGCGTATAACTTTGGATCGCCAGTGCAATACTAGGGACGACACCGCTATTAAAAAGGATCGCTTCTTTATTGATGGTATAACCATGACGTCTTTGCTGCCAATCGATGATGGATTCAAGCAGCGAATCAGGGATGGTAGAGTACCCATAGATCCCTTGGGCAACTGCTTTTTCTAAAGCTTTTTTCACAGGTTCTGGTGCCAGAAAATCCATGTCGGCTACCCAAAGCGGCAACAAGTTTTCTTCCTTATAGGTTTTTGCAATGGTATCCCATTTGACGCTATTGGTATTTAAGCGCGGATGAACTTTGTCAAAATTGATCATGCGTTTCCCTCCTATATTGTGCAACGTTGTTTCTGATGCTTCAAATCTACCACTAGTTAAAGTATAATGAAAGTGGAAAAGAGAGGAAAGACTATGAATTATCAAATCGGGAACATTATAGAAGGAACAGTCACTGGGATTCAACCCTATGGTGCATTTGTTTCGTTAGATAAGGAAACACAGGGATTGATCCATGTTTCAGAGATCCAATCTGGGTTTACCAAAAATATCCATGAAGTCTTACAGATCGGGCAAAAGATCCGTGTACAAATCATTGATATTGACGAATACAGCCAAAAGATCAGTTTGTCCCGCCGTACATTGGAAACGAGTTTTGTTCAGCCACCCTTTAAGCGTAAACGCTACTTTACAAATAAGAATAAGCGGATCGGTTTTCGTACGATTGAAGAAGCTTTACCAGTGTGGGTGAAAGAGGCTAAAGAAATGTTAGAAAAAGAAAACAGCAGCAGATAATCGTGCATATTTTCTGAAAATGTGCTAAAATTAGTTTACAAACAGATGAATAACTGAGGTGGGTATTTTGGGATCCAAAAAAGTAGCGGGTACAGTTATGATGCACTTAGCAAATGGTTCGAAACGATTTTTGATGCAAATACACGAAGGCACTGCGGAATTAGCGTCAACGGATTTTTCTGAAGATAAAACCGGCTTGGCTACGATCTTACAATTGTTTAAAGACCGTATCCACCTTGATGTGACAGCGATCGAACTCGTTGAACTCACAAATGGCAATATTGATACGCAAAACATTCCTTTATTTGTTTTTGAAACACAAGAAGCAGGACAAACGCAACAGCTGCCAGAAGGGTATGCGTGGGAAGAGCCCAATATCTTTCGTAAGATCATTGAAGACTACGAGATTGAAGGCGTTCCGTTCTTTTAGCACCTGAATATTAGCGAAAAGACTGAAGACCGTTACGACGGTCTTTTTTTATTGAAAACTTTTTGTAAATAAAATGAAATATTTCCTTGACCTGAGTCAAGAAGAATGGTAAATTAGTCAACGTTGGCAATTGAGCCAGCGGGTCAAAACAACAGTTGAAAAAACTTCAAAAAAAGACTTGACCAAAAATGCAACAGATGATATTATAACGAAGTCGCAATAATAAAACAGTTAATCAATGTTGATAAATCAACAAAATTAATTGAAAAAAGTTGTTGACAAATAACAAATCATTTGTTATTC